>Ga0209185_1000046_pt1 | contig 197181 bp, 156 predicted proteins | sample SidtaG_2_FD_187425 | JGI IMG/M metagenome (GOLD analysis project Ga0209185, IMG submission 187425) | Marine algal microbial communities from Sidmouth, United Kingdom - Sidmouth_Asex2 metaG (SPAdes) (version 2) | ecosystem: Host-associated > Algae > Red algae > Unclassified | place: Sidmouth... | reverse complement strand
CCACGACAAGCTACATTAGCTCATCCGTTCTCGTATGCTTCCTTCGTCAATCCCAGGATGTTTTGTCGTACTCATCGTTTATCTCTGGCCTTCCGAGCCATACCTCCACAGCGAGCCGCCGACACCTCCGTCGACGCTCCTACAACTGCTGACTTAACCTCGATTAACAATTTCATTCATATAAACTCTAAGTTCAGTCCTTCCCGGATACCCTCTCAGTCACCGCTGCCGATAACACGGTCAGTCATCGGTGGTAGTTTGGCCCGGTACTATGACCTCGGCTGACTACTTCCATCCGAAGACCGGAGGTCTCCCAGGGTAAGACGCACGTCTTTCCCGCTTATGCCCGCTGCATTTACGTATCGTCGTTCCGGTTAAGTTTTGGGCTTTGGCGGCAATGGACACTTTACCCCAACGGCACGTCTCGTATACAGTTCCTGTTCGTCAGGCCAGCGTTTTGCCTCCGGCTTCCTTCAGTCTACACCTCGCGATGTATACCTTGCCGCTCAGCTGGTCCTTCCCCTTAACGGACGGACACGGGACTTGCACCCGTTAGACGTGCGCCATGCCTGGCGCACCATAAAAAAGCCGCCGACTCCTGCTGGAATCGGCGGCCTAAATTTTATTCCGAGGTATTTGTTACCGGAGAATAGTAATGTTACCCTGCTGGATCAGGGGTTCGGGGTCAGACGGGCAGCGTACCCGCAACCAATAGCCATAAACATCCGGTTCGAGGTCATCCCCTTCCTGGGTACCGTCCCAGAAACCTTCCGGATCGGTACTGTTGTAAACTTCTTGTCCCCAGCGGTTATAGATGATCCACTGGAACTCGGTCAGCTGATCGATGAAGTTGGAACGCACGCGCATCTCATCGTTGTTATTGTCACCGTTCGGCGTAAACACGTTGGGTACGTACACATGATCTTCGTCACAAAGCGGATTATCTACCCGTAGGGTAATCAGAATGGTCTGGGTACAACCGTTGCGGGATACAATCACTTCGTAAATGAGATCGCCGTCCTCGGTGGGGGTGACGAGTACCGTACTGCCGTCGTCAGGCTCGATGGTACCGTTGGGTGCCATCCACTCGTAGGTACAGTCGTCGCATCCTTCCACGGTCAGGGTGGTACTTTCACCGAGTATAATTACATCGGGTTCGGCGCCTCCGATAAGTCCGCCAAGATCAGAAACGTCGACCGTCACTTCGCTGGTGACACTACAACCCGTAGCGGGGTCGGTGGCGGTAACCGTAATGGTACTTGTTTCCGTACCCGTAAATACCGGGTTTCCGGTATCGGAAAGGTCAACAAGATCGGCCGGTTCAAATTCATAGTTCAGGGTCGAGGAAAAGATACCCGGACCAAATACGCTCGGACGATCCCCACCACAACTGGTGATGTTTTCGAGCGGCAGGCCGGCGGTGATTTCGGAAACGGTAACCGTGACGGGTACTACTTGCGAACAGCCGGTCGTAGGGTCGGTAGCCTCGGCGTAGACGGTGTAAGTCCGGCCGGGCTCAGCAGCCTCGATGGTGTAAGTCGAACCGGTTCCGACCTGGTTGGTCAGTGCTTCGTCGTCATACCAGACTATTTCAACATTATCATTGACCGAGTTTCCGCCGACGGTAACACTGCCGGGGGCACAAAGAACAGTATCTTGAGGGTCAGCCATGAAACTGATTTCGGGCTGAACTTCTACCATAATCATCTGCGATTCCGAACACCCGGTCGAGGGGTCGGTGATCGTCACCATGAGCTGGCCATCCTGATCGAAGGTCCCGACGGGGTTGGCGGGATCGTCGAGATTGAGGTCGTCGGCCGGCTCCCACTCGTACATGTAGCCGTCGACCCGTGTTCCACCGGTGATGGTGAACTCGTCCTCAAAACAAGGCTGGATAGCGCCTTCATACTGATTGGGCACAAAGGGTGTGGACGTAACGGTAACGGTAATGGTGGTATCGCAACCAAATTGGTTGGTGATGGTTACCATCAGGTCCACCATTCCTTCTTCCTGGGAGGTGATGTCAACCGATTCCTGGTCAAGAGGACCGGTGATGATATCATTGGGCTCCCACTGGTAGGTCAGTTCGTCATCCGGATTGTTGTTGATCACGCTGACCAGGGTGTCGGTTGCGGCACAGAAGTTAAGTCCGTTGGCACCTACGTTGATACCGGCGTCTACCTGATTGTTGATCAATACGATCGTATCTCTTTCGATACATCCAAACTCATTTACCGCGGTTACCACTACGGTATCGCGTCCGTCGGGATTCAGGGTGATCATACCCCCCATCCCCAGAACGTTACCGTCCAGATCGGTATAAGTGATGTCGGCTTCTGAAGTAGTAGTTACGTCAACGCTCAGATCGACCGCGTTTCCACAGGTGGTTACGGTGCTGAATTCGAGTTCACCATCGCCGTCACCATCGCCGTCACCGTCGCCGTCACCATCGCCGTCACCATCGCCGTCGCCGTCGCCGTCACCATCGCCGTCACCATCGCCGCCCAACACCTCGCCGTCGGGTCCGGTAATCACCAGTCCAATACTTTCTGCCTGAAATACTTCGACCATGTCAATGGTAGAACAATTAAAGTCAGCGGCATCGGTCGTGGCGGTTACCATATAGGTGCCGGGAACGCTGGTAGTCGGATTTACTTCGTTGGGGTCAAAGTCGGGTGAAGGTGACCAGGTGTAGGTAAGGTCGGGATTTCCACCGGCATTAAGCTCCGTTGACTCACCGGGGCAGATGATGATCTCCTCGGACAAGTTAACCGTCGCCAAATCTACCGTGAAGCTGTTCTCCAACGTGGAAGTACAGCCGTCGGCAGAAGTCACCATCAGGGTAGCGGTTACCGTTCCGGATTCAGTAATCGTCAATGACGGATTAGGGTCATTGCTGGTAGCGGGCGTCGCGCCGGTAAAGGTCCAGTTGTAAGTGAGGTTGTTACCGGTAGCGTTAAAACTGCCGTCGGTAAAATTCAGCGCAGCGCTGCCGTTGTCACAGTCTCCCAGGTCAATCGCAAAATCAGCCACGAGCGTAGACTCGAAGATCTCAATTTCCTGAGTGAAAGACGCCACGCAATCCTGGTCGTACACGAGGGAAAGAGTTACCTGGTAAATACCCGGAGCATCGTATACGTGTAGCGGGTCGGCGTCGGTGCTGGTGTCGCCATCACCAAAGTCATACAGGAAGCCGAAGTCGACCGTACTGGTGTTCGTGAAACGCACGGTTGCCCCGTCACAGTCCGCGGCGGGCGTGAAGGAAAGTTCTCCGTCATCATCGATCAGGACAACCTGAACCTCTTCGGTTGTTTCACATTCGTACTGGTTGGTGACGGTCACGGAGACGGCATAGTCTCCGGGGGTTCCCGTAAAGGTCGGGGTAGCATCGTTGACCGTCGCGGGATCGAACAGATTAGCGGGCGCCCACTGGTAGGTCAAGTCATCATTGGCGTCAAGATTGGTTACGCCCAGTACTACCCCTTCGGTAGTACAGTTGATTACGGTTTCCGGCAACGCAATATTGACCGGACCACCACTTACGCTGAAGTTGACGGTATCGGTACAGCCCAGCGGACCATCAGCAGTCGCGACCAGTACGTAGTTGGTTTCTCCACTCACGCTTACGGTAAATTCCGTACCCGTATCGATTTGCTGGCCATTTTCATCGAAGAGTGCAACGGTTGCAGGTACCGCCGTTGTAACGCTGAAAGTAGTTTCCTCATCACAAATCGGTCCGCCACCAATTGCCTGGAGGTTAATATCATCGGCAACGTTGATAATTACCTGCTCGATTGTCTGGCATACTTCTCCGGTACTCGTTTCATTGGTGATTTCTACGGTGTAGGTAGTCGTAGCCAGTGGGTTGAACATAGGCTGACTAGAGTTTACATCGTCGATACCGGTAGCCGGACTCCAAACATAGGTATAGGCCGAGTTGCCGGCAACGGGGATTTGTACGTTATCACCAAAACAAATATCCAATTCACCGGGGAAGGGATTGTCATCGAAATTGGCTACCTCCAGGGTAGTACAGGTCTGGTTACTACAGCCACTAGGGTCAATAATGGTTACACAGTATTCGCCCGCCTCCGCTGCTTCAACGGAACTGGTGGTTGCCCCATTTACTCCGGGCCCCGTCCATTGAAAAGTAGGCGTACCCACCACTCCCGAGTCGTTAGCGGTGAGCGTAGAACTTTGCCCTTCGCAAAGGTTGGTCGGGCCGACGATCATAGCACTGATAACGGGTACCCGGGCTTTAAACTGGGACTGACTATTAGCAAACCACCAAGTGTTGAGGGTACTCTTGTCTCCATATCCCGTAGTGGCAGCGTCGTTAAAAGTATTACAGGTTCCTCCGGGATTAAGGGCAAAATTGTTCCAGGTACGGCAACCGTCTCCGCATTCACAACCTTCGCGGTTGTCTTTAGGCGCGCCGGTTCCGGGATCTTCGGGAATGTTACGGTCATCGTAGTACAGCGTACTCGAGCTGAGCGTTTGGTCACAGACTGGACGAACGGTTTGAACACAGAATCCGTTTTTCATAAATTCGACGTCGAACGCCGACCAGTGCTGTACACCCTGTGAGTAGGTGATGATAACGTCGACCGTATCGTTAAAATTCACCACGGAACCGTCTCCACGAACACCATCCCAGGGAATACATGCTGAAAGGGAATCGGGAGGGAAGTCATAGACCAGGCTCAAGTCCTGGCTGTTGTCGTCGAGTATACCGTTACCATTAAAGTCAAGCAGTATCTCTACCTGACCGGCCCGGGTGACGTCCACCTCAAGGCAGTAGGGATCGTCACCGCCACAGACAAAGGTTTCTCCGGCGATAACGGAACCACAAATGCCGTCGGGAAATATTTCAATATCGGGAAGGGAAAGAAAAATGCGGTGTTGACGGGCCGTGGTCGTTTGGTTCTGGTTAGGAACCGACATGCGGTCGTCACCAAGATCACCACTATTTCCAGGGCCGGTGCTGTTAAAAGCAATATTAAAGGAAAGCCCCTGAAAACCGGAGTCTTCAAAATCGATCAGCGAGACGAATCCATCTTCGGTGTAACTGAAAAGTTTACCGTTGAACTCCCGGTCCCACACACAGTCGGGAGGTGTAGTACCCGTAACCTGAGGGGTTCTGAAAGCCCATCCGCGCGACCAGACACGGCCGGGTACTGGCTGGGCGTCGCGAACGACGGTAAAGTCCCAGAAAGGAATATTGACCCTGACGTCGCCGTCACCCCTGGAGGCGTCATCAAATTCGATGTAGTAATCACCTGCGGCACCAGGACGAAAGACGTAGATCGAGTCTCCGTTGGCATCCGTTTCGGTGGTCGGGTACATGCCGTACTCCGCCATGTTATAGTTACCGACGTTGGCGTTGAGGTTATTTATATCAAAAGGGCCGTGTACGATCGGATCAGCACCGCCGGGGTTGTCCCTGCGGATTTGAAAACGGTACTGGGCGAATGCAGCCGTACGGAAGGGGACACCATCGTTGCTGTACTCCGGCGAAAGGCCGATGTACATGACTTCGTCCGCTCGCCCGAAGGAGATGTACAGACGGCCCTCGGCGTCGCTTCCGAAATCAGCAAAGCTACCGAATCCGGCACGACCGGTTTCCAGCATCACCGGAGAATCGGCGGCTGTTGGAGCAATGTCCTTTATGCCCGCCGCGGAAACGGAAGTGGTAAGGAATAGGCCGAGTAGTGGAATCAACCAACCACCGGCGAAGCGCAAAAAGCTATATTTCTGAGATATTTTCACTGTTAATTACTTTAAAATGTACGCAGGTGATGGTTATTTTTTACGGGAAGAGAGGCCGGAACGGAGCACTACCCGTCGCTCAAGCGAAGCGACGGTACTGTAAATAGATTCCCGCTCACGATCCAGGCGCTCGTAGATCTGATCAAGTTTGGCGGTCGTTTCTCCCAATGCAGCTTCGGTAAAGGTCAGTTGCCGGTTGTCGATGAATTGCGCCAAGGCGCCGTTTTTATACGTACGGAAGAAGTTCTTGAGGGACATGTTCCGGCGGGCACTGAGACGACGGTTGTATTCGGTCGGTGCGCGAGGACTGGCGTAGCCCTGCAGTTCAACGGTGAAGGACTTTCCGCTACGCATGTAAAGTATGAGCGCCTCGGAAAAACGACGGAGCTGCTCCCAGCCCGCTTCAACTTCCTGATCGAAAAACTGATCGATGTCTCCCCTTACGAGGAAACCGGCTTCATTGTCCAGACCTTCGCTCGATTCTTGCTTAAATGCTTCCCGACGATCAACGTAGGGTTGGTAGGTTTCGTAGTAATCGAGTTGGGTACGGGAGGTGTAAGAGTTCGGATCCGGATGATCGTTATCAAAATACACTTCAAACGGCAGGTAAGAAGGTAGATCATTGTTGTACAGCGGAACATAGTAAACCAGTTTTCCGCCGCCGTCGACGAGGTCCTGGCGGGTGAACGTCAGGGTATCGGTTCTGGGGAAGTAACCGGCTCTTCTCGTGTTAAGGATGAAGGGTTGATCCAGGCTAACGGTATAATAGTAATCGTTTCCATCGGGATTGTTCTTCTCCGAGATCATCTTACCTCCTTTGGAAAGGGTGAGGTTTGCTCCCACGATGGGCTCGTCCGTCCGTCCGTCAATTACGTAAACTTCCAGCGACTGACCGAGGTATAGATCTCGGCGCAGGGTAGTACCGCCATTGTTGGCATCGTAATCTTTCAGATCGACATCGGCGGTTGCTTTGCCAAATTCAGATTTTGCTCCTTCAACTCTATAGTTTTTACCGATCTCCAGCTCGAAGTGAGCATCGTTTCCGTTCGGGGTGATCTCTTCGATGAGTTTGAGTTCGCCGTTATCCGTCACCTCGAATAGTTTGATGGTAGCCCCGGGAAGTTCTTTCTCGTCGGCCATATTATAGGTGTATACGTCAAGTTTAACCATCGGATTAAGCAACAGACGACGCTCGATGAACGGCAGGTCGATCAATTCTGGGCTGCTGAGGTCGAATTCATCAAGAACTTTTGTAAAACCGTCTTTCTCTGCCTTGAGCTGGTATTTAGCTCCCGGCTCCACCTTGAAATTAAATTCGTTATCCTCCAGGTTGGTTACTTCTTCCACAAGTTCGGGTCCGTTCGGAGTGATCTTGCAAAGTTTGACGGTGACACCAACCAGATCGTCTCCGGTCAGTTTGTTGAGCGTGATCGCCTGTAGGTCGATGCGGGGATCAGGGGTAAACTCGTAAATATCGTAACAGCAGACGTCCTTTGCGTCGGAGTAATATATCGCCTCGGCTCCCGGGCGCCGGCTACTGACGTAGGCCTGGTTCGGATCGTCAAAACGCGTGTAGTAAGCTTCGTCCGCCGCGGAGTTAACCGGAGCTCCCATGTTGATGGGGCGACGGAAAGCGCCGTCGATAAGGAACGACTTGTAGACGTCTAGACCGCCAAAACTGAACCTGCCGTCCGTGGCAAAATACAGCGTTTTACGGGGCCCGTACCAGAAAGGAGAAGCCTCGTCACCTGCGGAGTTGATTTTTTCAAGGTTAACCACGGGGCCCGTGGTACCGTCTTCCTCGATGGCGGAACGGTAGATATCCAGACCTCCCTGACCACCAGGGCGATCGGAAGAAAAATACAGGTACTCCTTACCGTCGGACTCGTCGTAGCCGACACTGGGCTGGGTGGTACTGAATCCCGTTTGGTTGATATCAGTTTTAACGGGGTTGCTCCAGGAACCATCCTCGGATACATCCGCCCGGTAGACATCACAGATCAACTCATCGTAGTTGCGGAAGTCGCAAACGGAATAGTAAACCTGATTCATTTTCGTATTGAAAGCGGTGTGGGCAACGCTCTTTCCCGGAAGATTAATTAGTGGGTCAACCTGCTCTGCAGTCGCTTCTCCGGTCTGCATCATGATCCGGCTGAGGGTACGCTTCGGGTTAAGCGAGTCCCTCTTGTATTCAAAGTGGTTGGAGGAATAGTAACGGGTATTCTCAGGTCCACGGATGAACATGATATCTGAATCGCTGGTGTTGATGCCCTCGGGCAAGTGATTCAGTTTAATGTCACTGGCGCGGGAAAGGGCATCGATGGCCCAGTCGGCGTCGTTAATACGAGCCAGCGCTTTGGATCGAAAAGCCTCCGGGGCCCGTGGCTGCTCGTCGAGAAATTGCTGAAAGTGAGCAACAGCCTGGTCGTAGCGCCCCTGGCGAAAGACGGACTGCCCGAGATAATATTTAGCGAGTGGATAATCGGCGATGCTGGAGTGGCTCTGCAACATTACCAGATAGCGTTCGGCTTCCCCGTATGCAGTAGAGCGGTAAGCGGCGTTGCTGGCCTTATAATAAACTTCGCCGATTCGATCATCATAGGCTTTATCATCGTTCCAGTCGTCTTCGGCGGCGATGGAATAGAGGCGGTAAGCATTATAATGGTCATCACGGGCAGAAGCTTGATCGGCTGCCTTAATGTAACCCGCAAACGAACGTTCCTGAGCATCTACTCCAGTAGAAGCCAACATCAGAAACACACAAAAAAGTAAGTAATATCTAGTCATCAGTATGGGATTGGCGGGGTTTAAATAAGAGGGCAAACTTTAAATTCGGGCAGCGGCCGAACCTTTCGGATAATGTAACGAACGGAGAGTTCAAGACCACCTTTATTCTCGGTGGCAATGTCAAACTGGCTGGTGTTGAAGTCATAATTCAAACCAACGCTCAAATCGTTATAGCTTAATTCAAAAGTAGGCCAGTAAGCATCCTGGATCTTGTCACGGCGCAAGCCCATGCCCGCCATCAGGCTGATGCGCTTGTTGAGGGAGTTTTTCACCCAAACACGGCCACCGAGCATCATGACCAGCTCGTCATAGAAAGAACCTTGATTCTGGTACGTTATCGCTCCCTCGATGTCGAGAATGGAAAGAACCTGCACCGTACCGATCAGATAAGGACTGAGGCGGCGCTCGATGGGAACCTCTACATTATCGTAGAAATTCTGATCGGGTGCGAAGATATGGTGGAGGGCTATACCGACATCAATCTTGGTGCGGCGGTTGTTGCGATCGATCAACTCATCCGTCTGCTTTGGTTGCAGGCGCAGATTGGCTCCGATACCAAAATCAGGAAACAACTGTCCTTCGGTATCAAAAGCTTCTTCGCTGCTAAGTACCGGATTGAATGCTCCCCGCGCTACGTCGAACTGGTTGTTATAGCGCAGGTCGTCCTGGTTGAACGAGCGCTGAATGAGGGCGGCCTTTCCGCCTACCGACAAAATTATTTTTGGCGAAAACACCTTCGTGTAGGAAAGATTCAGATCGAGGTTGGCCCAGGTGAGTTTACTGTCACCGGCCCGGTCATAGTTGAAAGCAACTCCACCGGAAAAGAAACCGTCATCAGAACTGACCTTCAGGAACTTCTTGTCCACGGCCAGCGTCACGGTCTTATAATCAACCGGGACGTCCGTCCACTGGGATTTATAATTCCCCATCGCCCGGATGTCTCCCCTGAAGATACCAGTCAGTGCCGGATTGAGGTGCAGGGGAGCATTATAGAACTGAGAATAATGAAAGTCTTGGGCAAATGAGGAGCATGATAATGTTGATAGGATCAACAGAATCAGGGTAGCACGCGAAAGTGACATGGTTGGCTTAGTGAGATGTGTAATGGATCGGTTCATAAATCAGACGTAAAGTTGAGAGAAAAGGCACAATGAGAAATTGTGCCGTTATTGAAATGATAAGATGTTTCTATATGCAGGCGCAACTGCCTTCTCCCATGTCTTAGTCCGAATAGGCTGCAATTTACAACGATTTAAAGAAATACCCATACTACCGGTTCTTTATTTTTTTCTACCGTTCCCTAATTTAGAACCCCTATTTTGTACTTAACGGCCCTGGTGAATGATTAAAGAACTACTTTAGCGTTTGAAATTAGGAGTGATTTTTGTTTGACGCTTAATACGCTCTCCTGATTTTAAGATTTGTTTAAGATTTTTATGGTCGTCTCGGTTCATCCGCTGCGGTCACGAGTGAGGACTTGACACCTTCGCTTTTCTCTGTGTATTTCCATTTTGCTTTTCCCTGACCAGTCGAATCGTATTCCGATTCTTCTGCACTAATTTTTTTGGGATCTTCTGAAATGGATTATAACGTGAAATACTTACTTCTCTTAGCTGGTTTTGTTCTTTCCGTCACTTGTATGGCAGAACGACTTTATGTGTCGCCCCAGGGCAGCGTAAACGCAACCGGTACCAACTGGAACAGCACGCTTACGCTTAATGCGGCACTTGCACGTTCCGAAAAGGGTGATGAAATCTGGACCTTGCGGGGAACTTACTTGCTGAACCAGGCAGAAGGACGGTCCGCCACCTTCAACATCCCAGCCGGCGTTAGAGTGTACGGTGGTTTCAACGGCACCGAAGCCGGTACCGATCAACGTGGTAACAATACTTACTCCGTACTTTCCGGTGAAATGGGTACTCGTGGGGACTTGTCCGACAATGCCTTTACCGTAGTCACCATGTTATCCGATGCCGGCAGCGTATCCACGCTGGATGGCTTCACGGTTCGCGATGGTAGCGCCCGCAACTTCCTCGACGGTATCAATAAGGGCAGTGCCGGTGGTGGCCTCTACATTGCGGCCGGCTCCCGGCTATCGACCCACCTCATCACCAACTGCCTTTTCACCAACAACAAAGCACACAACGGGGGCGCCGTACTGGTGGATTCCGGACGGCCATCTTTCTTCAACTGCGAATTCAAAAACAACAGCGCCGACTTCAACGGTGGTGCCGTCTACAATAAAGGTATCGCGACGGTCGCCAGTCCGATCTTCCGCAATTGCACCTTTGAGTTTAACAGCAGCAACTCCGGTGCCGGAATGACCAACAACGGATCAAACGGTAGCGCCAACCCGCTCGTCCTCAACTGCGCTTTCGTTGACAATACGTCATTGATGAACGGAGCGGCCATCTACAACATCACGAACGATAATGGTGAAGCGGAGCCGGTACTCGAAGGTTGTTCCTTCATCGGCAACGAATCCATCCTGGGCGACGAAGTATCCGGCCGCGGCGTTTCCCGCCCGGTTGCGGCACTGGCCGGGCAAAAAAGCGGCGGCAGCCTCCGCCCTGTTGCCCGCAAAAAATAAAGAGTCCATTTATCCTCTTTTATGGAGTAAGCGGTCTTGAACCGCTTACTCCATTTTTATTTACGACCTACGGAAATAGTGCTTTTTTAGTGCCGGAAACCGCCTTTTCCAGTTGCCTCACGTACGCCCCGCAGGTGAAGGACATTACTCTTAAACCATGCTTTGCACCCGCGACCGCGCCCGCATAAATCGGCTACGTATAAAACTCGAGGATTTACTTCAGGGGGCCCTATATATATAAGGACAGCATCTGATCTTATCCCATCGACCTGCGGGGTAAAACATCGGTGACCGGAATTCTGATCGTAACCCTGGTACCCGCAGCAGTGCCATCCTCAAGGTACAAATCTTCGATCGATACCCGGTTGAGCGGGTCTTTGGTCAACAATTCGAGCCGAGATTGGGTGATATCAGTTCCGCGCGACTGGTGAAATGGCCGCGTTTCATCGTTCTTCTGCATTTCCAAAACCCGGGCTCGGCCGATCCCGTCGTCGGTAACAACGGCCATGATGTTGTCGTCGTCTCCGTCTATCTGACTGAATGCGACCCGGATGTGCCCCTCCGGACGGGTGCGTAAGCCGTGCTCGATGGCGTTTTCCACGTAGGGCTGAAGAATCATCGTCGGCACCCCGATGATGTCCTCCTCCAGATCTCCGCTCAGGTCCACGGTGTAGGTCAGTCGGCCATCAAAACGCAAATGGCAGTTGATGTCGAGATAGTCAGTCAAAAAATCAATCTCGTCCTCCAGGGTAATATGTTCCCGGTTAGAATACTCGAGGCTGCGCCGCATCAGCATGGCAAATTTGGCCAAATATTTGCTGGCGGTACTGGCATCTTTAGTAGTAATGAATGATTGGATACTATTAAGGGCATTGTAAAGAAAGTGCGGATTCATCTGAGCACGTAACGCCCGCAGTTGCAACTGACTGGCGCGAAGCTGCAGACTTTCCCGCTCTTTATCCCGGACTTCCGCCTCGAACTGCGCCGCAAATTGCTCCTGTCTTTTGCCGTCTTGAAGTTCATAGTAACGGTCGAGATGATAATCGGCGTTGCGCTGGTGATAATAGGCTAACTCGTACGCATCGATCTCGGCGTAAGAGCGGGCCAAGATCTGGCAGATCTCCACGGAATGACCGGTGAGTGCCAGATTTTCAGGATCCGCCTCCTGCTCTATACCGTCCAGCGTATCCTGTAGTTTCTCAATGGCGGAAGCGTAATCTGCCTTATCGAGGTACAACTGTGCGCGTACCAATTCGATGGGTACGATGTCCTCCCGCCGGGGCTTCGCAAAACCCTTAAAGATGTTTTCCGCGTGGTCCAGCAAGCGGATGACGGCGGGGGAAGATTTATCCGTATCGTAATAACACATCCCGAGATTCACGTAAGCTGCGGCCAGGGCTGCCCTGCTCCCATTGGCGTCGTTGTCGATGATCGACTGAAAATTTTCGATGGCTTCGTCGTAAGCGTCCGTTCCCATCAGCACCTTTCCGAGGTTCAGCTGGTGCCAGGGAAGACGGGCCCGCAACCCCCATTCCTCGCATCGGGCAATTGCGCGGCGGAAAGCACTTGCGGCCTTGTCTTCGCTGTCCGGACGCGTCCAGAGCGTACCGAGCCCGGAATGAACCAGCGTATAAAAATAATGATCCTTCGTATTGAGCACCAGGTCCGGATCGGTGAGTAGACGATCGGCTTCCAGAAACTTGGGCGTTGCCTTTGCGTAGCCATGGTTGTGAAGGTAAAAAAAACCCTGCCGGCAAAGGGCGCGGGCGCGCAGGCGATCGGATGGGTAAGACTCGATCAAGCGCATGCTCCGATCATAATACTGTCGGGCGAGTGTCATCTTACCCAGGTTGACGAGGGTGGCGAGGTAGTCCAGGTACACTTCAATTTTGTCCGCGATGTCTCCGTTGGTATCGACCCGCTCCACGGCTTTCTCGAAAGCGAGCAGCGCCTGCTGATCATCGTATTCCTGATTCTCCAGATTGGCCAGGTGGAGGTAATAATGAAAATCGGATTCGCGGGGATGGCCATTATCATACAATTCAGCCTGTTCGGCAAGTAGCCGGCGGGCCCGGGCTGGCCGGGTGTAGACGTAGTCAGCGATCAACTCGTTCAGGAACCTGATGCGTAGATAGGGATCCGAAGTTTGGGAAAGTTTGTCTTCCAGGGAGGAGATGGCGGGAGTTACGGATTGAATCGATGGCATGGCGAGGCGATGGTCCTGAAAACAACCTGAACTGGTGGATCAAACCGCCAGCTTAACGGGTTAGTTCCCCGAGACGGTGCTTCGGTGGAGGGCTATATTTCCTGGGGGATTTAGGTGTTGTGGTAAAACACGAGATCATTTCGAAAACCAGAGAGTGATTCGAAAATGATGAAAAACTGTATAAATTTTAAAGACTTTAAAACGAAGACAAAAACCAGGTGAGTTATTGTGGCATGATGCCGCCGCACACACGACGCAACCAGCTGCCTCGGCGCTTACCACCAATCACCTGATCCATACTTTTGCGATCCAGAATTTTGTCTTTCTGATCCCGCTTAAGTTCTTCGATTGTTTTTTTCCCGTTCTTAGACATAAATAATCCTTGAATACACATTTGCAAATCCTACCGCTAACCCGGCGGGGGACGCCGATACGGATAGTTAGAATACCGGTCCAAAAATAGTAATTTCTATCCAAACATCCTAAAGTACGTCCTGAAGAACGCGAAGTTGGGTCATAAATGCCGGTCTGCGTCGGCGGCTGACCTCGATTCGCACGTCGTCGTCCATAATTAGGTAGCCCCCGTCACCCTTTACGAACTTTTTCATGTAATTCATATTGATGACGTGGCGCTTATGGACGCGGTAAAAATTGAACGGCGTGAGCATGTCCTCATATGCCTTGATGGTTTTTGAGGCCGTAATGCGCCCGCCACCATGCAAAAAGATGTGCGTGTAATTGTCTTCCGCCTCGAAGCGTACGATGTCCCGGATCTTCACGAAGTGGATACCGTCGAGTGCCGCGATCGACATTTTTTCAAAGGAGTTCGGATGACTGGTGTACTGCTGCATGACCTGCAAGCGCTCTTCGGTACGCCCCTGCCGCCGGGGTTTGACGCGGTCGACGGCCTCCACCAGTTTATCCGGGTCGATGGGTTTGAGGATATACCCGATGCTGGAGTATTCGCAGGCCTTCATGGCGAACTGGTCATAAGCGGTGACGAAGATCACGTCAAAATCAATGCTCGGCAACCGGTTGAGCAGCTGAAAGACTTTACCATCCTGCAGGTTAATATCCAGAAACGCCACGTCGGGCTTTATGTCCGCCCGTTCGAAGAGTTTCATTCCGCTTTCCACGCCGTCGGCGTCGCCGATCAGTTCAACGTCCTTGCAGTGCTCGGCCAGCAAATGTTTAAGGTTGATCAGGCCGTTGCGTTCGTCTTCAATGATCACGGCGTTCAGTAACATGGTGAAATACTTTAGTGGCGGCAGGCAAAAGGGCGCGGCCGCAGGTGCAAAAAAATTTGAAAAGCCGAGCGGCAAGCCCGAAACAAATGTACAGTTTTTATGCGAAGTTAAACACTCCGATCAACTTCCGGGCGGGGCAAGGGATAGCCGAAAGCAGCCCGAAATTTGCCCGTGCGCCGCGCGCAGGTTCTCGGTCAGCAAGCCTAAAATCGTTACATTTACCACAAATATCCGCTTAATGGCCAACCGCCGCCGCCGCGACCGTATTCACGAGATCGTCTTCGAGGCCGATACCCCGACGGGTAAGTTTTTTGACATCAGCCTGTTGGTTCTCATCGTGCTGTCGGTCATCCTGGTCATGCTGGAAAGCTCGGAAGAGTGGAATGCTGAATACGGAAAAGTTTTTACGCTACTGGAATGGGTTTTCACCTTCCTTTTCACCATCGAGTACATCCTGCGGCTGAGCGTGACGATAAAACCCATGAAGTACGCGCTGAGCTTCTACGGCATAATCGACCTGATCGCCATCTTGCCGAGTTACCTCAGTTTCTTCCTGTCCGGGACTCAGTATTTCGTCATCATCCGCATCTTCCGGCTCCTGCGGGTATTCCGGATCTTCAAGCTCGGTAAGTTCCTGACCGAGGGCGATCAGTTGCGCCGGGCACTCATCGCCAGCCGCAATAAAATCACGGTATTCCTCTTCGCCGTCACCCTGCTGGTGGTCATCATCGGTTCCGTGATGTACCTCATCGAGGGGGGAAGTAACACGGGCTTCAGCTCCATTCCAAAGTCTGTTTACTGGGCCATCGTAACCCTCACTACGGTGGGCTATGGCGACATCACGCCGCAAACCTCCGTCGGGCAGTTCCTCTCCGCGGTGGTCATGATTCTCGGCTATGCCATCATTGCCGTACCCACCGGCATCGTCACCAACGAAATGATCGGTAACACCGGCGCTAAATTCACCAACACCCAGGTGTGTCGCTTCTGCACCAAAGAGGGCCACGCCAACGATGCCGTATTCTGTAAGTTTTGCGGCGGACGACTGAACGAGGACCGGTAGCTATTTCTCCTCAAGATCCGTTTTTGCACCTGCGTTCGCGCCGGATAAGGAACCTTCCCCCCAAAACAGCGGTTAGAGCAAAAAACGCTACCGTGGAAGAAAAGAATATTTTCCTAAGAATTTTTGCCTTTGTTAAGGATATGATCGGGGAGTACATCAATGATGACGCCATGAACCTCGGCGCGGCGCTCGCCTATTATACCGTATTCAGTTTCGCTCCCATGTTGGTGGTAGCAACCAGTATCGCCAGTTACTTTTTCGGTCCGGAGGCCATCAGTGGCCGCCTTAACCGGGAACTGGCGGGACTGCTCGGAAATGATGCCGCTGATTCTCTGGCGGAGATCATCAGTAACGCCTACGTATCCACCGACACTTTTTTAGCCACCTCAATCAGCGTCGGAACGTTGCTCTTCGCCGCCACCGGGGTTTTCAGCAACCTGCAATACAGCATGAACAAGATATGGAATATCCAGTCGGTTCCCACTAACGGCATTATGTCCTTCATTTTTACGCGGTTACTCAGTTTCAGCTTCGTGATCGGTCTGGGGTTCCTGCTGATGACAACCCTGGTGCTCAATGCACTCGTGATCGGATTTATGGACAAACTGGCGTCCATGGTCCCGGCACTCGGTCCGATTTTGCTTGCTGTTTCTACCTGGACGTTATCGACCATCGTTACCGCCTTCATCTTCCTGCTCCTGTTCCGTTACCTGCCCGACGCCCGCGCCCGCTGGAAAGACCTGTGGGCAGGTGCCATCTTTACCGCCCTGCTCTTTGGCCTGGGCCGGTTCCTGATCGGATTCTACATCGGCAACAGCGACTTCTCCAGTACGTACGGCGCTGCCGGTGCCTTAATCACCCTTCTCGTCTGGACGTATTACAACAGCCAGATCCTGTTCCTCGGCGCGGAATTCACCCAGACGTGGGCCAGGTGGCGGGGAAACCCCATCGTCCCCACCGAACACGCCGTGAAGATCCGTCGGAAAGTGGTTGAGATCGACGGTCACGAGATACATCCCCAGCCGGACGGTGCCGAGCGAGTGGAACGATCATAGCACTACGTCAGAACGGCGCTTTCTCTTCAAAGATCACTTTCTGCCTCGAATGCGGATGCGCGAAAGCGATCCACTCGGCGTGCAGGTGCAGTCGGTCCGCCGGCTGCCCGTAAAGATCATCCCCCAGAATGGCGGCGTTGAGTCCGTGGGGATGAGCGGCGTGAACGCGCAACTGGTGGGTACGACCGGTGACGGGCCAAAGATGTACGCGCGTACGACCGGGTTCGCGGCCGACGACTTTCCACTGCGTACGGGAGGTTTTGCCGAGTTCATGACAAACAATTTGCCGGGGGCGGTCTTCGATGTCGCCACGCAGAGGCAGATCGATGATGCCTTCTTCGCCTGCCACCTCGCCATCGAGCAGGGCTACGTAGCGCTTCTTCACCGAGCGCTTAAAAAACTGGTGCTGCAGTATTTTGTGGGTATCCTTGGTTTTGGTGAGCAGCAGCAGCCCGCTGGTACTCATGTCAAGGCGGTGAACGATGAGCGGACCGGTGGCGTCGGGGTACCGTTTGCGAATCCGCAGCCAAACCGAATCCTCGATGGTTCGGCCGGGGACGGAAAGAAATTCGTGGGGTTTATTGACCACCAGCAGGTGTTCATCTTCGAACACGACCGGCAGATCCTTACCGGCCGCGGGGTTTTCAAGCATCGGGTTCGGATCCACGGCGAGCCCGTTGAGCATGTGACCGAGAATAGGCTCGCATTTGCCGCGGCAGGCGGGGTAAAAATGGCCGTGTTTACGAATGGCGGAACGGGGGCTTTGACCCCACCAGAATTCCGCCATCGCCACGGGCTTGTACCCCCGCAAGTAGGCGAATTGCAGCAGCTTGGGTGCGGCGCACTCCCCCGCCCCGGCCGGTGGGATCTTGAAAATGGTTTCCTGAAAAATGTCGGTCAGGTCACGGACGTTGCCGTCGGCGTCCAGGAAGCGGTACTCGGCGAAGATGCGGTGCTGCAAATCATTGGACATCGTTTTACGCAGGGTCTTTAGCCGGACGATTTCGTCGGTGAACACCGCAAAGGCTTCGCCGGCGGTTTCCAGGCATTTGTCCCAGGCGCGAATCAGGTCCTTGAGGGCAAAGTGACGACCAACGGACTGGCGGGCAAGTTCTTCTTTAAGTTGCAGGAATTCCGGTGCGGACAGTTCCGTGGCGGCGGCGGTCCGCCGGGCTTTGCGCGCCGCTTTAGCGGCTTTGATGGCGGATTTCTCCCTTGCTATTTCGCCAGATGCCTGCTCCTGCGTTCGCGCCAGATGATCACGCGCTTCCCGCAGATCGTCCGCTTTCTCCAGGGCCTCGATCCGGGCACTGAGCGCGTACAACTCTTTCTCGCCCTGCTTGTAAAATCCCTCGGCCAGCAGTACGTCGTATACCGGCGGGACAAAGCCGGGCAGGTGGTTGGAGTCGGCCAGTTTACCACTGTACGCCGCCAGATACCCGAGCTCGCGCTCTTTGGTCTGTACTACCAGTACACCGAACATTTTTCCCTTCGCCCCGACTCCTGCATTCTCGCCGTGGCCAAAATCGTGCTGCCAGGCGGTTTGGGAATTAAGGTGGTCCTGTAGATCGGCAGCAGCGGCCAGGGCCAGGGGATGTGGGGTGTAGTGAAAAGGAAAAGTGAAGCGTTCGGGCGGGGCCGCGGGTGCAGGGAACGGGTGAAGGAAAAAGTTGAAATTCTTTGGCATCGGGGCGCGAAGGTCGGGAAAAGTAAGCGGTTTTTTGAATTGTTCTACCGTCGGGAAGGAGGTGCCGGTCCTACAACTCCTTATCGTTCCGCCAGCCATTCATTGACCAAAGCCGTCAGCTCCCCGAGGTCGAATGCCGCCCCCAGCCCGGAAATCCCCGCCGCCCCCGCCGACTTACTAAGCTTTTCCCCGTCGGGGCCACCGATGAGGGGGTGATGTAAAAAATCGACGCGCCCGAACAGCAGCGGGTACCCGATCAAATCCGACAGCAGGGCCTGGGCCGCCGTACTCGGCAGCAGGTCCTGCCCCCGACCGACGGTGTTGATGCCGTAGAGTACGTCATCGACCGTACACGCCAGTTGGTAGGCGGGCGTTCCGTCTTTGCGCTGTACGGCGAAGTCGCGCATGGTAGCGTCGATGTCGATAACGAAGGGCTTTTCCCGGATGAGGTCAGGAATGACGACCGGCGGCAGTCCCCGGGCGTTGATCCGCCAGGCGACGCTTTCTTCCTCCGGATCAACCTTTCCCTCCAGGCAGCCGTAAGCGTGGCGGCCGTCGTAAAGCTCCTTCCGGGAGCAAGGGCAGGCGAAGAGGCGGTCGCTCTTTTTGAGGCAGCTCAGGGCGTTGTGGTATTCTGGTAAGCGGTGAAGCTGAGTCCAACGTTTCTCAAAGTCTTCCGGGTCGGTGGGGCCGTCGGTAACGTTAACGCCGAGCCGGTCGATGACCCGAAAAATATCGTCGAGATATTCGTCCCGAAAGCGGCCCCGGTCGAGATCATCGATCCGCAGGTACAACCGCCCTTCCGGTCCGGCCAGGCGGGCGTTGAGCAGGAAATTGGCGGCGTTGCCCGCGTGGAGGTATCCGGAGGGGGTGGGTGCCAGCCTTGCCGTTCGTTTTTTCATTGCATCCTGCGTTCGCGCCTAAAGGTAACGCTCCGTAATTCGTGATCACATGCCGGCGGTACACCTGCTGATCGCTATTTGCTCCGCCCGATCAGTACTACCCCGAAGATCACCAGTGCCGCCCCCACCCCCTGCACCACGTTCAGGTATTCTCCGAGCACGAAGTACTCCAGCAGGATGGTTGCCACCGGACCTACCGCCCCGAGGATGGCCGCGTCGCTTGCCCCGATACGGCGAATGCCCTCGGTGACCATGTAGCCGGGGATGACGGTACAGAATACCGCCATAACCAGCCCGTAAGCGTACAGCCCCGCCGGCAGGCCCAACAGGGAATTCCCGCTCAGCAGCACGTGGGCCAGCACCCCCACCGAGGCCGCTACCAGCGCGAGACTGGTAAAGCGGATACTGCCCACCCGCACGGTGAACCGGCCGCTGCCGATAACGTAGAAACTGTACAGCAGCGCACTCAGCAGGATCAGGCCCGCCCCGAGGGAGAAATTGTCGCCGATCGTAAAGTCCGACCCGCTGAAGGCCAGCCCGATGCCCAGATAACAGATGACCGTAGCGACCCACTGCACCGGCTTGATCGGGATGCCGAAAATACCGCGTTGCAGCAACAGCACCATGGTCGGGTAGCTGAACAGGATCAGCCGCTCCATCCCCGCACTCAGGTACCGCAGCCCCAGAAAATCCAGGTAACTGGCCAGGTAATAACCGAAGAGACCGAGCAGCACAACGATGCCGATGTCGCGCGGCGAAAGCGGTTGCTGGTCTCTTGTTCGCGCCCGCTTCAGGTAGCCGATGGTAAGGAAGAACGGCAGCGCAAAGGCCATCCGCAGTCCGAGCAGTACGATGCTGCTCACGTCGAAATCCTGGTATGCGAGCTTGATGACGATGGCTTTGCAGGAAAACAGCCCCGCTCCGCCCAGTGTCAGCAGCAGACCGACGGTACGGTGGCGAGCGGTGGCGTTATCGGTATCCTGAGTGGGGGAGTTCATTGCTGATAGTTATCCCGACAAAGGTCAACTAAAAATTTGCGCTTTCACTCTTCCGGCCCGCATTTCCCCCTCCAGCCCCCGGGGTGGTTTACCGCGCATTTACGACGGCTTACGGCATGCAATCGTTTCAGTGAGCCGTGAAGTAAGCCACCAGCATTCCTACCACCACTACCGCCAGTTTACGTGCCGAGATACCGTGCGAGCGGCCACCGTCCGCCTCGAAAAGGATGGTGGTGGAGATGTGCAAAAAACTACCCACCACCAGGGCCATCACGCGGTTGCGCCACACGGGGTCGATGCTGACCACCTCCCCAAGCAAGGCACCGAGGGGTGACAAGGCGGCAAAAATCAGCAGACACCCCCAGGTGAACATCTGGGAATAACCGGAGTAGCGCAGCAACAAGCCCAGCGCAAAGGCGGCCGGCAGTTTGTGAAGAACGATGCCGACAAGCAGGTGATTGCCGTCGAAATGATCGTGCACGTGCCCCACGGATTCGGCGGCGTGTGCGCCTGCGGTACCGAGGGGTAAGCCCTCCAGAAAGGCATGAATCCCGAGCCCTACCATCACCGTGATGGCGTAGCGGTAAGACTCCCGCTCGTGGGCGTGTACGTGCCCGTGCTCCACGCCCTGGCTCAACCCTTCCAGCAACAACTGGACGAAAAAACCGCCAAGCAGCCACACGCCGGAGTGCAGCGTAGGGTCACCGAATACCGAGGGCATCAGCTCCATGGCCGCAATACCCAGCAGATAGGCACCACTAAAGGATAGCAGCAGGGGAAGATAGTTGCGCCAGCGGGCCTCGTCGGCGGTACCGCGCAGCGCCTGGGCGATACCGCCGCCGACGAGAACGGAACTGAAAAGGATAAAGTATTGCCAAAGCGCCATAGCGGGAGGATGTACCCGGGGTCAACGCCTCGGAAGGCGCAAAGTTAATGCGACTAAGTTGCGGTTTGGTCATTAACCGGTATTTACCGGCGAGGTCCGTTTTACCGGCACCCGAATGACTACATATTGCACGAGCAGTTTTCCAGGCATTCGATGATGAGGCTCACGTCGCGTTCCTTGAGGGAATACATCATCGAGCGGCCGTCGCGCTTGACGGACAGGATGCCCTTCAGTTTCATGTTCTGCAGGTGATGGCTCACCAGGGATTGTTCCGAGTCGAGGGCCTCGCAGATGTCGGTCACGTTGAGGCGGGGGTGCTGCTCCAGCAGGTGAACGATGCCGAGCCGCAAGGGGTGGGCCACCGTCTTGAGAATGAAGGCGATGCGTTCCAGCTTTTCAGCTTCTTCCTGGTTGATGGCTGCGGGCTTCACTTTTTCCATGGCTTGCGGCGGTTTTTACGTTGTCATTAGAATACACACCGGGGCGGACATTGGTTCTAACGGCCTTTCGTGGCGCCACCAATATCGGGGCGCGGCCGCGGGAATGCAAAGAGAGAATCCGGAGGAGCCCCGGTCGTTCTCCCCGCGCGGTACGCTCCTCCGGGGCCGCGCAGCAACAAAGTATTCCCTACCTCCCCATTTCCGCCGGGGAAACCCTAAATTGCGCGCCCCCATGAAGGAGTTCCTCCAAGCCATCACCGATATCCTGGCCGTCCTTTTCGGCGATGCCCCCGAACGCCCGCGTACGCCCCGGTCGCTGCCGCCGGCCCTGCCGCCGGCCGCGCCACCCAAACCCCGGCCGGACCCCGACGAACCGCAAGACTCCTCCGACCTGAACGCCGACCGGGATGCCGTGGTGGTCAGCCACGAAGCCGAAATGCCCCGCACCCCCAACGGCCCCGAGTTCGACCCCGACCCCCTGCCGCCACCCGAAGAACTGACCGAAGCCGACGAGGCGTTACGCAACGCCGGCCCCGGCAAGCCGAACCCCCCCAGCCCGGAATACCGCGCCCGCTACATGTGGTGTATCGACAACGGCCACGGTTCCCTCACCGCCGGCAAGCGCAGTCCGGTACTACCCGGCGGCCGGCAACTGCTCGAGTACGAGTTCAACCGCGACGTCTCCGCCCGCATCTTTACCGAACTAGACCGCATCGGTGTAGCGTATTTCAATGTTCTCCCGGAGGTGAGGGTCGGCAACCTTCTGCTCGAAAGGGTCGACCGCGCTAACCGCCTGAGTTCCTCTCTGCCCAAACTCTTCCTCAGCATCCACGGCAACGCCGGCCCCGCCCCCACCCTTCAGGATTTTACCGACGACGAGGTGCGGGGCATCGAAACCTGGTATTACCACGGCAGCACCAGGGGCCGGAACCTGGCGGCCGTATTTCAGCGTCACCTGATCGAGCAAACCGGGATGAACAATCGTCACCTGCGCTCCAAGGTCACCGGACAGTTTTACGTACTGCGGGCCACGCGGATGCCCGCCATCCTGACCGAGAACGGATTTTACAATAACCGCTTCGACCTCGACCGGATGCTGACCGACGCGTTTCGCCAGCAGGTAGCCGACGCGCACGTAGCCGCAATCCTGGAGGTGGACCGGGAGGGCGTGTAGCTGGATCAGACACTTGATCAGCAGAGTCGCCTTGCGTTTTGGTGAGCCTATTGCCCGGAGCAAGACGGCTTGTATAAGTTTAAAGGTCGTGCGGAGTGACCGCGTACCCTTTTCCCCCCGGATAACGGAATTCACGGAACGGTGAAAACATAAGGCGACCCGCTTGCCTTTCAGCAGCGAAACCTTGTATGAAGCGCACCACAGACGCATAAACTCCTTAAACGAACCAACATTCTACCCATGTCCAACGTAAAGATCGAATCCAGCTGGAAAGCCGCCCTGAGCGACGAATTTGAAAAGCCCTACTTCCGCAACCTGATCTCCTTCATCAAGCAGGAGAAAGCCGACGGGAAAGAGGTATTCCCCCCCGGTTCTTTGATCTTCAACGCCTACGACACGACCCCGATCGACGACGTGAAGGTGGTCATCCTCGGCCAGGACCCCTACCACAACCCCGGTCAGGCAATGGGGCTGAGTTTCAGTGTTCCGCGGGGTACCCGCATTCCACCGAGCCTGCGCAACATCAATAAAGAAATCAATACCAGTCTCGGTATTCCAATTCCTAACCACGGCGACCTCTCGAAGTGGGCCGGTCAGGGTGTCTTTCTGCTCAATGCCATGCTGACGGTGGTGCGCAACAAGCCGGGCAGCCACCAGCGGTCGGGGTGGCAGTTCTTCACCGACGCCAGCATCAAGGCCGTCAGTGACAACCGTGAAAACGTGGTGTTCATGCTGTGGGGAGCCTTCGCCCGCAAAAAAGCGGTCCTGATCGATCAGGAGAAGCACCTGGTACTGGAAAGCGCTCACCCCTCCCCCTTCAGTGCGGACAAGGGTTTCTTTGGCAACAACCACTTCCAACTCGCCAACGATTACCTGGAGGCCAACGGTAAAACACCGATCGACTGGAACGTAAACGAGTGACCTGCGGGGCTCGGCCGCTCAACCCATCGATGCGGTTCGGGATCGTATCCCGGCTGGAATACGGGGCTATCCGCTGAATAAGTCGTTGCCGGCGCGGAACGGATGGCTGGCAGGTTTTACCTTCGCCCAAAAGACGGTATGCCAAATAGTCTATCCGGAGTCCGGCTTCTTTCTCTGCTCCTTCTGCCTTTTCTCTGCACCTGCGGCCGCGCCCCCGGACAAGAAGCCGTCATCACCCTGGTGGTCGGTTCCGTTCGTTATCAGGAAGATGCCCAACAACTGGACGCCGACCTGAGTATTGAACCGCAAAACAGCCATGCGCCCACGCTGTACGGCAGCGCGATGCCCCCTTTTACTGCCGTAGGGGCCGGCCACTACCGCGCCCGCCGCAAAATTTCCTTCCCCGGCAAGGTGAGTTTTGCCCTGCCCTGCGGTACGGCGGAAAGGCTTTGTCCGCGGGAGTTCTCCTTCTCGCCTCCTTTTCCCGACTCCATCCCTCCCACCGTCAGCCACGGTGAGACCGTCTCCTTCCCCGCCCTTGTCGCCGGATTACTCGAACCCGAAATTCTGGTCATCTTCTTCGAGCCCGAAGACCGCTCCTCGCCGCGCCGCATCTCCCTGCAGGGCCCGACCCGGAACGGCCGCGTCACCTTACCCAAAAAAGCGCTTCAGGACATCCCTTTCGGAAATTACCGGGTTTACCTCATCAAACAGCGGCTGTATGCCGACAGTACCGCCAGGTTGCAAACCAGCATACAGGCGGAGTACTTCACCAAATCCGTGGCCGTTGAGGTCCGCAAATAAGTCTGGGCAGCGTACCTTACCCGTTCACCGCTTAATCTATTTGCCGAAAAATTGCTACGTTACGCCCTACGTCGTCTGCTGTTGCTACCGCTGAGCTTGTTCCTGCTTAGCCTGGTTTGCTTCGGCCTGCGTCAAATCACCCCGGGCGACCCCGCTGAGCGCTTACTCCCCCCGGCGGAAACCCAGCGCGCCGCCACCGAGCCCGCTGCCTACGACCGCAGTTACCGCCGCGCCGCCGTTACGCTCGGGCTCGATCAGCCGACCTTTTATTTTTCGCTGCGCAATGCCGCTTTGCCGGATACCCTGCGCCGCATCGCCCGGCCGCAGGAGCGTAAAATGCTGCGGGCGCTCACGCTGCATTCGGGCAACTGGCCGGCCGTGCAAGAATATTACCGGGAGCTGAGGAAACTGGCTTACTCGGCCTCCTCAGGCGACGGACCGACGACGGAATCCCGTCCGGCACTTTTAAGACTTCTGCTTCAGGATGAGGTGCCAAGGATCGGTAAGGCGCTGAAGGGCCTGGCCGGTGACCCCGCCACCTCCTCCCTGCAAAATGCTTTTGCTAACCTGCAAAAAAATCCCCGACGGTACGCACTTCTGCTTCCCGCTTTCGCATGGAACGGACCCAAAAACCAGTACCACCAATGGTTGTTGCGCTTGTTTCGGGGCGACCTGGGCTTTTCCCTCGAAGATCGCCGTCCCGTAGCCCAAAAAATATGGAAAGCGGCGCGTTGGACGGCCCTCATCAACGGTTTTGCCCTCTTGCTGGTTTACCTGATCGCCATTCCTCAGGGGCTCTACGCGGCGGGCTACCGGGGGAGCTGGTTCGACCGGATCAGCACGGTCGCGTTATTCTTCCTCTTCGGTATTCCCAGTTTCTGGCTGGGGATGCTGATGGCCAATTACCTCACCACCCCGGCCTTCGGGTTCGATCTTTTTCCGAGCATGGGCGTCGGCAAGGTACCGGAGGGCGCTTCGTTTTTCACCCTGCTGAAGGTACGGATCGGACACCTCTTTCTGCCGGTGATCTGTATGGCCTATCCCGCTTGGGCCTACGTGAGCCGGCACCTGCGCGGCGCGGCGGTCACCGAACTCGACCGCGCGTACGTCAAGACCGCCCGGCTGAAAGGCCTGTCCCGCTCGGCCATCCTCTGGGGTCAGGTACTGCGCAACGCCTCCTTCCCGATCATCACCCTGCTGGCCGGAGTGTTTCCGGCTTTGCTGGCGGGGAGCATCCTGATCGAGCGCATCTTCGATATTCCCGGCATGGGGCAATTGTTGTTCCGGGCCGCCAGTGGCGGGGACTGGCCGGTCGTCATTCCCCTCATTCTGTTCAACGGTCTGCTTACCGCATTCGGTCTGCTGCTGGCCGACCTGGGCTACGCACTGGCCGATCCCCGGGTACGCCTCGGAGGCACCAAAAGCTCGTTGAAATGAAAAAAGGTGACCGCGCCAGAAAACTGGCCATCTTCTGGCTCGTCGGGCTGCTGCTCGTTGCGCTCGGGGCTGATTTCTTGGCCAACGATCGGCCGTTAATAGCGTCCGTCAACGGAGAAACCCGCTTTCCCGTACTGCACCAGTACGGCAGGGTACTGGGCTGGGCCGAAGCCTACCGTCCGGTGGTCAGAAACTGGTACCGCACGGAAACGGACTGGGCCGTGTGGCCTCCGGTGCCCTACTCCGCAGGAGCCTCCGACCTTAAAAACAGTGGTTACCGTTCGCCCTTTGCGGCGCAGAATACTGGCCCGCGCGCGCGCCACTACCTAGGCACGGACCAGTTGGGCCGCGACGTACTGGCCGGCCTGATTGCCGGTACCCGCGTTGCCGTTTTCGTCGGCTTTGGCGCCTTGATTATCTCCCTTTTGCTGGGGGTGCCGCTGGGGGGCATCGCAGGTTACTTCGGCAACGATCGGCTGCGCGCGCCGCGCTACCACTGGTGGGGATGGGGACTCGGCGGACTGTTCGGCGTGCTGTACGCTTTTCTGTGTCTGTTTCCGTTTTTTCAGGCGGAAAGCATATTTTTCTGCATGTTACTGACGGTCGTCTCCTGTTGCTGCGGCGCTTTACTGCTGCGAGGCTTGCTCTGGTGCATTCCGCCGATGCATCAACCGGTGCGGCTGCCCGCCGACAGTATATTTTTGCAGGGGGTGGAGCTGTTCGTCAATATCCCGGGGCTGGTCCTGCTCATTGCGCTCATCGCCATCATCGACCGGCCATCGCTCTTCATTGTGGTAGTGGTGATCGGGGTGCTCCGCTGGCCCTCCATCGGGCGATTTTTACGGGCGGAACTGCTCCGTATTCGCAGCCTGCCGTACATCGAGGCGGCGCGCATAGGCGGCATCGGCCGGTGGCGGGTACTGTTCGGGCATGCGTTGCCCAACGCATTCGGCCCGCTGATCGTCGTGTGCAGTTTCGGGGTGGGAGGGGCGATTTTACTGGAGGCTTTCCTTTCATTTCTCGGTATCGGCATTCCCGCCGACCAGGTAACGTGGGGCAGTTTGCTGCGGCAGTCACGGGCTTACCCCGCCGCCTGGTGGATGGCGCTTTTCCCGGGCATCCTGCTGACCCTTACCGTACTGGCCGCTAATTTAATGGGGGAACGGAAATGAGGGCGCGGCCGCGGGTGCAAAGGTGGAGTTTTCCGAAGCAATAGCAACAGTCGGGACCGCCCCTGCTCTTTAAACTCCTTCATTTTGCACCTGCGGCCGCGCCTTAAAAATCGCGTCGCAGGTCATCACTGCGTCACCTCCACCCAGCGTCCCTTCACGCCGGCCCGGACATCATCGGCGTACATCGCCTCGCTGATCTGGGAAGGCAGGTAATAGCGCCCGGGATAAGTTGCCGTCATGCGTAGGGAGAAACTCTTGCTTTGCCCTTGGTTGAGGTCGAAGAAAGTGTACACGCGATCGTCCCGAATATCGCGGTAATCATAGTTGTCGGCGGCGGCGGAAGTCGTTGCGTCCATGCGCTCATTGCTGACTTCCCAGCCCGACGGCAGCAGGCTGCGCAGGGCGAGTTGACGGTAGTTGATGCCGAGGGTTCCGTTGTTCACGACCGTGTACCGCGCCACGAAATCGGTTCCGGAAGGCAGGGAGGAGACGTTGACCGTCTTCCCGTAATCATCGACGTAATCAACGCTTAACGACAGATTTTCGCTGGTCGCCTCTTCCTCACCGGGCAGAGGTTTTCCACTGGTGATCACGGTTGCGTACAGGGTAGCGGAGCCTTTATTACCTACGGTGAAGGCCGAATTGGATCCACTGATGGGTAGCTCGATCCGATACACCTCGTTGGTGGCCCCCACGGCGGTTTTGGTACCGGAGTAGCTTGTGAAGTCGGCGGTGAGTTGCCGGCTCCCCACTTCATTCATCTTCCCGATCGCCACGAAGGCAAAAGCGGCTTCCTGGGTGCTGAGCCAGCGGCGGCGGCTTACCCTTTCGGCGAGGCGGAAGACTTGTTTTGCGGCCGCCGCTTCGTCTTTAACCGCCAGTTGAGCTTCCAGGATCATGGCCATGTCGCGAATTTCGCTGCCGAAGGTGTACCCCAGCTCCCGGTAGGGCTTCACCACCGGCGACTGCCCCAGCACCATCTCGTCGCCCGTAGCTTTTTGCCCCACCAGGGCGTAAGCCGCCGCCAGTTGGTAGACGGCGGAAGTCGGCAGTTCGGCAGCCTTGCCCTTCAGGCGATTCATTGCCCCTACCTCCGCGTTGCCGGCCAGCGCCAGTACGTAGAGGCGGTAAGACTGGTCGCGTCGGCGCTGGCTGTTGGAATTATAAAACGGGTCGTTATTTTCCCGCCAGTTGGTGGCCACGTTGGCCTGGAACCGGCTCAGTTTATTCTTTAGATCGAGGGGTACGCTGAACCCGGCCCGCTCGGCCTCCACCAAAAAGTGGAGCGCGTAATTGGACGCCCAGGGGTGGGGGTCCCGCCCGCCGGGCCAGTAAGCCATTCCGCCGCTACTGGTCTGGAACGCCCGCAGTCGCTCCAGGCCAGCGGCAATGTTGGTCCGGCGGCGCGCCTCCTGGTCCTTGCTGAGCGTTGTCAGACGATCCAGGTACAACTGCGCAAAAACGGGGGATACCGTTTGCTCCACGCAGCCATAGGGATAACGCAGCAGGTTGCGGAGATGGCGCTCGAGCTGCATGGCCGGCAGGGCCGAAAGCTCCAAGGTAGCGGAGCGGGACCCTTCCACCCCGAACAGGTCATAGGTGATCCTTTGTCCCTCATCGGGGCTTATCGCGACGGTCTTTGAACGCGACTCCTCTTCGTTGGGGTGACGTACGTCGATCTCGATCTCCTGACTGGCCTTTTCCCCGCTACCGGCTCCCGTTACCGAAAAGCGGGCGATCCCGGCCTGATCGCCGACCTGCAGGGGAAAATAAGTAGTTTGGTTTCCTTGCTTGCTGAAGGTTACGTCCTTATTCGCGGCGGTGGAGGTCACCAGCCCCTCGCTTTCCCTGACGCTCACGCGGACGTTTTTCACCTTATCGTTCATTGCGAAGACATTCACGGGCATATCCACCCTTTCTCCCGGCCCCAGTACCCGGGGCAGGGTGGGCAGCACCATCAGCGGTTGCACTACCGGGATGCGTTTTGAAGCGCTGCCGTAAGCCCGGTTTTTTCCGGCAACAACCATTACCCGCACCGCACCGATGTAGTTGGGGAGTTCGATGTCGTGAATTCCGGTCTTCCCTCCCGCGAGGCGAAACGGCCCCAGGTGACGTACCACAGGTTCAAAGCGGTTAGCCGTTTTATCGTCTTCTTCTTCGTTTGAGCCGTCTCCGCCGATGGCGAGCAGTTTCCCGAATTCTCCGTTCAGGCTGCCGATTACGTATTTATAGAGGTCGTAACTGCGCACGCTCAAGGCTTCCTTGGCGAAAAAACGCTGGTGGAGATCCGGGGTCTTAAACCGGGTGAGGCCCAGCAAGCCTTCGTCGACCACAGCGAGCGTGTAGGTCATGTCTTTTCCGTTCGTTTCGTCCACCTTCACCCGTACCCGGCTCCTGGGGCGCCACTCTTCCTTTGTTTCCAGCCGGGGCTCCAGTACCGTGGTCGGGTCGGTCACCTCGACGGGAACGATGCCGTAGAGACGGACCGGACGGTCGTTGGTAGTTTGTTCGTAGGGCTGTAACAGGGTGATGTTGGCGTATACCGTAGGCACCATTCTTTCGTCGGCCTTGAAACTCACCTCCGTTTGTCCCGCTTCGGCATCGAGCCAGAATTGCTCCACCGACCCGGCGGAAGTTTCGAGGCTGACGAGCATTTTACCGCCCGCGCTGGTAGGCAGAGTGATCTTCACCTCCTCTCCAACACCTACTTTCTCTTTTTCCGCCACCGGGCGCAGCAGCGAAGCGGATTCCCGGTCGGATTCGTCTTGGTTATAGCCGGCGTAAAAGTACTGACCGGAGCAGTGTCCTCCGGTGTCACATACCCTTAGCAGATAGCGCCCCCAGCCGACGACCTTCACCTTGATTTTCGCCGAGCCGTCGGCACCGGTGGTGGCCGTATAGGTTTTCAGCGCTTCGGTATGGCTGCTGCTGTTAAAGCGGGCGGCGTTGTCGTTGTTGTCCTGCCACCAGTAGCGCCAGTTGACGCGGTACAGGCCGGCGGTAAGTTTACGGCCGGTTACGCCGTTCCCTTTGGTGTCGACCGCCGCGAGGTTAATGGTAGAGGGGTCGTCCATGCTTACCCTCCGGGAACCCCACTGATCGATGGGGATACTGACCCCGGCGTAGGTTGCGTAGGGGTCGAACGGAATGCGTTGGTTATCGATGCTGAAATTTCCGCCTGGTTCAAATACCTTGGTGGTCAGCCCGGCGGTGAGGGGCCCGGGAGCTGCCGCGCCATCGAGGGGTATATTTATCGTTGCGGAACCTTCTTCACTGAGGGTACCGTCATAAATTTCTTTCGCGGCGTTCTGGTCGGGCTTACGGGCAGGATCGGTAAAGGCAAAATTTGTCCACTTTGGAAATTCGGCCGGTCGGGAACTGACCACCATCTCGACCTTGGCTTTCAGGCTGGCGGCCGGTGCGCCGTAGAGCCATTTACTCGCCAGGGTAACGGCGTTGGCGGCGGGACGCAGACCTCCGTCGGGAAGCTCCAGGTCAATGGAAAGCCGGTTGGGTTTTACCGCTTCGATCATCAGCTGCCGGCGGTAGGTTTTGCCCCCTGCGCGGACGGCGGCGGTCCAGTTTCCGGTCACGTCTTTTTTGCGGGTACTGAAAGTGAGCGGGTACAGCCCACCATTGAAAGCGGCGTGTACGTTGCGTCGCTCCACCACCCTCCCCTGGGCGTCGGAGAGGGTGAATTCGATCGGATAATCCGTTGGTAATCTTTGCTGCCGGTCTTCGAGAACGAAGTTCAGGAAGACGGTATCTCCCGGTCTCCAGACGCCCCTTTCGGTATAAAATGCTCCCTTTATTCCGCCGTCACCCTTTACGCCGCCAATGTCGAAACGGCTCAGACCAAGACCGGTATCGCCATCGATGGCCAGGTAGGCCGCATCGTCTCCCGAACTGGCAATGACGGTTGCCGGCTCCTCGGTCGTTGTGATCCTTACCCGGCCAGTGGCATCGGTGGTACCGCTGAACAGTTCCTGGCGCTGATAGCTGTACACTTTGATGTCGACGCCCCTGCGCGGCCCGGCGTTGATCAGGTCCGTAGCGAAAATCACGGTCGTGCGATCGGGGTTGCGTTTGGCGATCAGCCCCAGGTTGGAGGAAAGGATGCTGGCCGTCAGGAAGCGATTCCGATTGTAGTAAGCCGGCAGACAGGGATCTTCCTGATCTTCCCATTTAAAATCAGCGTACCGCCCATGAATTCCGTAATAATTACCCATACGGCTGGTCGTTTCGCGAAAACCGAGCGAGAAATCATCCTCCTCGGCTCCCAGTGCGGCAAGTCCAAAATCTTCCGGACCGACATCGCAACCCGCAACGGCATCGTCCATGCCGAATCCGACCTTCACCTGGTATATCGCCGCAGCGTCGGCTTTGATGTACTTGCTGAGATCGAGGGCATAACGACTCCAGCGGGAGACATTGACAGCTTTACTTAAGCTGGTAAGTGGTACCCTCTCCTGGGCGATGATCTTGCCTACCCGGCGGATCGTCCAGTCGTTTGGCTGATCGTCCAGAGTATTCTCCTGCAGGTACTGGCCAACGTTACCGGAAAACATCTCCACGACCTCCACCTGCACGCCCTGTAGCCCGACCGCCTCGAAAGAGAACATGCGCTTACCCTGATGGGGCATAATGGTACCCTTGCTTACCAGGCGCAACCCCGGTTCGGTCCGGCCCAGGTTGATCTTCCAGCTTGTTTCACGGACCAGACGGTAGCCGGACTGATTTTTGATGGCATCGGACAAACGGATGGTCACCTCCCCCAAATTATCGCTTTTGGGATAAACGTAGAGCAAATTACCGTTTACGCGGGTCGTGTATTTTGTATTTCCCGGAAAGTTGATCATTCCCTCAAAGTCTTGTTTGGGATCGAGCGCATCGGTAAACCGTGCCAACAGGGCACCGTCTTCCGTATCGCTCAAAACCATGCTCTCCACCCGAAAATCATCGGATGCGGGAATGGGAACCGTGAGTTCTCCACTGGTGGTCGTGAACCCACTTTGCCTGCCATCGTAAGTGATGACAACCGGTGCGGGGTCTTTTCCCCGGTCCGGCGCGGCGATCTTGTAAGTGAAGTGCTGGCTGTCGTTGCCGGCCACCACTTCAACCGCTGCTCTTTTATCTCCCTGTTTAGCGGTAAGTAAGTCACTTATTTCATCCACCGTAGCCGCGTCGTTGGTAACCACGCGCCCGGTCACTTCCACTCCGGCATCGTCTCCGCCGGGAATGAATAAACCTTCCGAAATCACCTCCGCCTTCCGGCTCATCACGCTGAAGGTGAACTTGAAATCATCTTCCCCTTCTAGCTTTATCGTTGCCGTGTAATCCGTGCCGGATTTCCAGCCTTCCCGGGGAGTGAACGTCAGTCCTGATCCGCTTAAGGTTGCGTCACCCGGGGTAGCCGGGGTGAAGTCGATCAGGGTACCGGCTTCCCCTTCGGGCAGCCGGGTAAACTGCACGAATACGGCTTCGTCTCTGCCGATCAACCCGGAAGTAAAGGCACTGATCGCCGCGGGAATCTTTTCCACGGCAATTACCTCCCTTTCTTCCTCTGCCGGGCGCTCACAGCGGTACGACAATAAACAAAGTAGTACGAAAACGGGCATTAAACGGGCAAACGATGGCATCTTCATGTTGTATACTGGATTAGGCTCAACAAAATAGGAAGGATAACTTTATCTAACCGATACAAAGGGGTTAAGCCCCAACATATGACGTATAAACTTGCAATATTTCCTCTTCAACTTGTTGTTTTCCCCGGAGAAAAGCTGAACCTGCATATTTTTGAAGCCCGTTACCTTCAGTTAATTGAAGATGCCGAGCAGAATGGAATAACTTTCTGCGTCCCCACCGTCATCGACGGCGGTTTGCTGCCCATTGCGACCGAAGTTCACCTCAGTGAGATCGTCAATCGCTATCCGTCGGGTGAATGCGACGTTCGCACCGTTGGCCGGCGGGTATTTTTTCTGGAAGACTTCTGGAAAACATTTCCCGGAAAACTATATCCCGGAGGTGAGTGTCGTGAACTGGAGGTTGGCCTCACCGAGGACCCCCACCTGAACGGCGAGATCATAAATCTCACCAGAACCATCTACCGGGACCTGGGTATTGACAAAACGATCAAAAGCGTCAAGGAAGGCTTTAAAACGTACGATATCGCCCATTACGTAGGCATGAAACTGGAACAAGAGTACGAGCTGCTAACGTTGCGCAGCGCGCCCGAACGCCAACGGTTTTTACTCGATCACCTGATCGGTATTCACCCCGAACTGCGGGAAGGAAAAAGCATCCGTGACCGGGCGCAACTCAACGGGCACTTCAAGGAATTGGTGCCTCCGGAATGGTAAGCCGAACGAGTTGCGGTAGCTGACGGACGAGTTCAACCATTTTTACTTTGAGATATGCGCCTCAAAATTCATCAACCCGGCAAATCATACTGACGACAAGGGCGTCGGAAAAAAGGCCGGAGGGGCGTTATCCCGCGTAGGCCGAGGCAATGGCCTCCCGCAACTCCTTCATCCTGGCGGATGATACCTCAACGGATTTACCGAAGCGCATATCCTTCTCCGTAACGACTGGTACCAGATGAAGGTGTGCGTGGGCAACTTCGAGGCCGAGCACACCAACGGCCACCCGCTTGCAGTCGATCACCCGTTTAATGGCATGGGCAACGGACTTTGAAAACACCGCCAGGTCCGCAATTTCCCCGTCGGAAAGATCAAAATAATAATCGACCTCGCGCTTGGGCACGCAGAGCGTGTGCCCCTCCATCATCGGACGTACGTCGAGAAAAGCGATGAACTGATCCGTTTCGGCTACTATATGACCGGGAATCTCTCCTTTGATGATCTTGGTAAATACGGAAGGCATGGCGAAGGTGCGCTTAAATGGTGATAGAGATGATCTCGAACTTTATGGTGCCGTTCGGGGTAACCACTTCGGCGATATCTCCCGGTTTTTTACCCAGCAGACCGACTCCCATGGGACTGTCGACGGAGATTTTCTTTGCCTTCAGGTCGGCTTCGGAGTTGGCGACCAGCATGTAAGTTATTTCCTTTTTCATCTTCAAATTGCGGATGGTGACCTTGCTCATCACGGTCACCGAGCTGGCGTCCAGTTTACTTGCGTCGAGAACGCGGGCGTTGGCCATCACTTTTTCCAGCTCGTTAATCTTCATCTCCAGGAGGCCCTGGGCGTCCTTAGCGGCGTCGTATTCGGCGTTTTCGGAAAGGTCGCCCTTTTCACGGGCCTCGGCAATCGCCTTGGCAACGTTAGAGCGTCCGGTCGTTTTGAGCTCATCGAGCTCGGCGGTCAGTCGGTCGAACCCCTCCTTGGACAGATACTGGGTTTTAGACATGGTCGGTTGTGTTTGGGTTTAAGCAGAAAATCTTCCCACCTTCCCCGGAGGGAAGTTGCGAAGACCCGGCTTAAGGTTATTGCAATGTGCCGCGTATGGCTACGCGGGCGGGGTAAAACAAAGACGTTTCTACCCGGGGTAGAAACGTCTTTGCAGTAATCTTAGTTCCAAAGATAGGAAAATAGATCATAATCTAGATCGACACGCCGATCCCGATGTTGTGCGTACCGTTAAAGATACGGGTGTTACGCCAGGCATAGTCAATGCTGACACTCCTGCTCCTGTCCCCCTTTTTGAAGGGCACCCGGATACTGGCACCGGCGCTCAGACCGTCGTACAGTGGCACTTCGGTAAGCTCACTTTGCTCAATGTCGCTACGGTATCCGAAACGGGCCATGAACTGCTCGCGGAAGGCGTATTCGGCGGCAAATCCAACCTGATCGCGGCCAAAGGAGTTGGCCGTGAAGTTCCCGATCAGGGTCACGCGTTGGTCGGCCTTACCGGCCAGCAGATCATAGGAAACCCCGATGTTCAGCAGCGAGGGCATCTCGAAGGCGGCGGAGCGTTCGGCCAGGGCACGGTCGTAGTTCGTTTCGGTGGTTTGGGCAGAAACGGTTAGTCCTTGTCCGCCGTAGCTCAGTTTAGAGCCGATGTTGCGCAGGCTGATGCCGAATTTGAATTCGTCGGCCTCCCCGGTTACGTACTGTACTCCGGCATCGACGGCGAAACCGAAAGCGGTCACGTCGCTGGTGCCCTCACTGACGCCCCGCAGGGTCACCCCTACGGAGACGGCCTCCTCGAAGGTATAGCTGTAAGTGAGTCCGATGTTGATGAAGCTGATGTTGAGCAGGGCACCGGTGCCTTCCGGCAGGGCCGTGGTGGTAACCGGTACGTCACCGAAGTCGAGGCTCATGATGCTGAAACCGATGGCACCGCCCTTTCCGCTGGCGCTGGCAACCCCGATGGACTGCATGGATACGCCCGTTCCCTGCAGGTAGTTGGCGTAGCCGAGGCGAACCTCGGTGCCCTGCATACGGGAAACACCGGCGGGGTTTAGCCGCATGGCTTCCACCCCCATGATGCTGGAGGTATTGAGCGTGTGCAGCCCCGCGGAAGGAGCCCAGGGATTCATCAGCAGTTGAGCGGCCCCGGCCTCTCCCTGGCGGTCGGGGTTTCCGGCAAAAGCGGTGGACGCCGCCAGGCCGAAGCAAAGTACGAGAAGGTAAATTTTCTTCATGCTACTTAGTATTGAGTTGGTCTTCCCTCAAAGCGGGGAAGCATATTTTTAGAGGTGGGTAGAACCCATGCGATTAGTTGAGTAGGGGCGCGGCCGCAGGTGCAGGAAAAGTATTTTAAAGCGCAAGGTCACCCGCGGGCAGAACCCTGCTCTTTAAACGTCTTCTCTTTGCATACCCGCGCTCGCGCCAATGAAACACCCGCCGGCTCTCGCTCCCCGATGGGATAAGAGAGCCGGCGGACAATTCAGGACCGGATCAAAGTCCGGAAGGATCAAATTGGCGCTGAACACCGAAGAACTTGAGGGTACGCTCGCCAACGCCCGGGGCATCGACATGGATGAGGTACACCCCACCCGAAACGGGGATACCCTTAAAGTTCTTCAGATCCCACTCCAGAGCGGGAGATATCTGGCGGGAACCGATCGGGCGGTCGGATCCGCGCAACATCGTCGGCGTCTCGTCGCGGTCATACTTACGGATAAACTTGCCGTCGAGGGAGTAGATCGTCACCGTCGCCCGGGCGGGCAGGTTTGTAATCTTTACGTTCGTCTCAAACTGACTGTCTTCGTAACTGCTGAAACCGTAGTAAGGGTTAGGAACTACGTTGATCATCTCCAACTGGCGGGCCTGCCCGGCCTCGTCCAGATCGGAGACCGAGGCTTTGCCATCGATGCTGAAGCGGTAAGTCGGGTAACCGTTAGAGTCATCCGTGCCCTCTTCAAAATCGTAGCTGTTGTTCACCCGTAGTTTGACGGTTACATCGTTCGGGATGATGCCGTCGGCGTACGACAGCAGGCTGCTACCGGGAGACAGCAGCGGAAAGCCCGCCCAGATGATCTCCCGTACGGCGTTCACCTTCCGGTTGGTGGAATTGTTCGGCCGCAAGCGGCTGTGCAGGAACACCCCTTCGTCGTATTCGAGTTTCGTGACGTAGAAATAGTGCTGGGCTCCGGATACGAAGTTGTAAATACTTACTTGTCCGGGCGGGGTGGTGATCACCTCATTGGATGGATTCCAGATCATATCCGCGCCGTTGGCGGGAGCTACGTAGCTGCTGGCGTCCCCTACGGAACGACCGTCATAGAGGCTGTTCTCGCCCCAGAAGACGGCGAGTCGGCGTCCGGTTTCAACGTCGACGGCGTAACCGGGGAACCAACCCATACCTCTTTCCAGAAGCGGATCAATGTCGTCGTCCACTTCAGGTAGCCCGTCGGAATCGGCGTTTTTAGTCACGCTGGGCGCATCTCGGGTATCGAAGTTTTCAGGATAATCGCTCGGGCGGACCGGTCGGCCGTCGAGAATGGCATCGTCGTAAAAGTCCGTGGACGTTTCCACTACCGGACAGCGAGACCAGAGGTCTTTATTAGACGTGAATACGATGTCGATATTAGTCAGGTTGTCCATTCTCTGGCGAATCACGGCACTGGAATTGGTGCGGTTCTTCCATACCGGAGAAAGGAAGGGAAATCCTCCGGGGCGATTGCTCTCATCCATCAACTGATAAGGATAAATTCCCGGAGCAAAATCGTTAAAGACCATCTCGGGATCCTTGAACGCGTAGCGAGCCTGGAACTCCGTATTGACGTAGTTGTATATGTTGGCGCCGCTCCCGGGAATGACAAAGTTATCGGGCAGTGCGTTGAGCCAGGGATCCTGGGTCTCGTCGGCATAGGTAACCGTGGCACCGATCGTGCCGTTGACCTGGCCCTCGCCAATGTTTACGCCGGGCTCATCGACGTCGCCGATACGAATGGAGAAACCGAATTCGGGAATGATCTGCTCATTATTGACGTCGATGGAACGCTCGCTGATGATGGTCCCCACCCCACAATCGTTGAGGCAGCGGAGCATCCAGCGTACGGGAGCATCCAGATCGTCATCGCTCATATCGTCATCGACGAAGGTCAGCTCGTAGTCGCCGTCCTTTACCTCGCGCGGGTTGGCCACGAACACATCGATCGGAGCGGCGCCGGGGGCGTAGGTAATTTCGGGGAATTCCGTTTCACCGGAAGCAAAAGCGACTTCCATCTCCGCACGGGTGTCCGCATCGAGATCAAGGAAGTTGCCACTGTTACCGACGCCGGAGATGCGGGTTACGGTAGCACCGTCGCCATAGTTGGCCATCAAATTACGATCCGTGATCGGGCGGGGGATGACCTGGTAGTAAGGGTTACCGGTCTCCTGATCGCCGATGCGGCGGCTCGAAGATTTGTACTGCTGCCGCTGACCGGGGTTATCCTGGTCGAACGGATCGTACTCTTTGTAATTGTTGTAGCCGTAAGCCACCACCGTAAAGTAATATCGGCGGTGGTTGACCAGGCGGGTGTCGGTGCCGGAGGCAAAGGCGTCTTCCGTGATCCGCAGACTGTGTCTGATCCCGTTGTCGGAACCCTTCGTCTGAAGCGACGGCACGAGTAAAGGATTCAGCAGCGGGTTGTCCTCCTCATCGATCTGATTCCAGTTGAAGACTTCCGTGATGCCGTTGTTGATGTCGAACTGGGCGATCTCCCGCACCCGGTTAGGGTCGTCGATCTCGGCCAGAGAAACCTCGGGGCCGGCAAACTGAAAGATGCGGTAGCCCTCGAAACGATACAGGCTGTCGAAGCCGGTCGGTATGCCGAGTCCACCTTCTTCGTAGGCTTCTTCAAAGTTGTTACTGGTAGTGGGGTTGCTGAGCAGCAGTACCACCTCCTGATCCAATTCGACGATGTCGACGTCCGGAGCATCCGGTCCGTCGCAGATATCGAAACAGCTGTTGAACAGCGACTGGGCCAGGTCGTCCGCCTGCTGGAGACGTTGGATGGAGGGAGCAGGATAGGTTTGATCCGGTACCCAGACCACACCGATGATGAGCTCGTTCACCGCTCCGGGGAGCAGGGTGAAGGGGCCGGAAGCCTGGAGGGTACGGCGGTCACCAAAACCGAGTTCGGCGGACACCATGGACCAGCCGTCGGCGTCGTTCGGAGCGTCGTAAAAAGCGTAGCGGGTTTGCTCAGCGCCGGTTTCGTCAAAGCCATCGCCGGTGTTCCACAACGGAGATCCGTCAAGCCACCGACCCTGCAGATAGTTGTAGTACTGATCGGCGGTACTGGGGTCCGTTGTCTGGGGTGGTGCCGGACCGGCACCCTGACGGTTCATGTAGATGAAGGAACTCATGCCGAGTTCGATCTCGACGGGGTTGCCGTCATCGTCCACGTCGGGCTTCAGGGGGCCGCGAAAGTAGTCAATTCCCAAAATCGGAATTTCGTCACAGTAGGTGTTCACGCCACCGTCACAGGTACAGCCGGAGGCTCCGTCGAGGGCATCTTCATTGTAGACGTACGCCAGTTCGCGGACGGTATCACAACCGACGAAGTCATCGGTAGAACAGCCGAGGTCGGCATCCGTCCACATGGCGAAGTAGGTATTCAGGATGTCTTCCTGGGCACGGTTGATCAGTTTATAGCGCTGAAAGGTCATGCTGTTGATGTCGTCGGCCGTGGTGTAGGCGAAAGCCTGCACCTGGATCTCCATCTGGATGACGTTCGGGGTCTGTGATTCCCGGTGGGTATCCCCGTTGTCATTGTATATCCAAAAGGTCATCTCCTCGGGAAACTGGGGAGATTCCGTACAACCCCGGATCTCGATAACTGGGTAATCCCCGTTGGTGGGATCGTAGGTGCCGTCCAGATCCTGATCCCAGTATCCGGCAAGTCCCTGGGTGGTGTTGGGCAACTCGAAGCCGTTAGTTTCGAAAAAGAAGGGGTTGCCGGTGGAAGGCCACCCGAGGATGTCGGCGGGTATCTGACTGGGGTCCAGCGGCACGCCGCCACCTGCTTCGAACGCCGCGCGTACCTCGCGGATGCTCTCCCCGGACACGGTGAAGAAACGGTCCCAATTGGCACAGGTATCTTTTGAAGTAGTACCCTCATCGGTGAGGGGGCCGGGGTAATAATCGAAATTACCGCGTGAGCGACCGTACTGTTGGGCCGCAACTTTCAACCCGCCGCCGGGGTCGAGGCCGCCGAGCCACACGGCACCGGCGAAAATGGAACTGACTTCCGGTACGCCGGGAGGAGGTTTGGGCACAACGTATCGGCCGTTGGTGCCGTCCCACCAGACGTCACCGCCGGTCGTGAGGCGGGCGCGGACGTTGTTGATCTCCATGTCAATCTGGGCAACGGCGTTGTCGCAGGCTTCCCGGAAATTGATGCGGGGGTTGTTATCCGACGTGCCGTTGGCCGGGCCGGTATCCGGTCCTTTGGCCGCCGTCAGCATAGCCGGGGCGGACAGCCCCACCAGGGCGATTAAATAAAGAAAGAAGTGCTTGAAGCGCATAGCTAGCAGTTTTTTTGTAATTGGTGGAGTTAGGTGGAGATCAGAGGCTGAACTGGGCCCCGATGAACATGCGGCGGGGCAACGTGAAGAAGTCCGGGTTCAGTACCCGCCACTGGTAAGAGGTCAGGAAGTTCTGCGCACTGAGCGTTCCGGTGAGCCCATCCAGACGGTCCTGGCCGAAGCCGGACTGCAGGTAGCCGGGATCATCGGCCGAACCCGTGGCACTGTACACGTTGAGCACGTTACGGCGGTTCAGGATGTTGGATACCCGGAAATAAATGTTTACGCTGGAGTTTTTACCAATCGCAAAGTCCTTATTTATCTGGCCGTTGAGCGTAAAACGGAAAGGCTTACGCGAACTGTTGATACCCCCGCGGGTACCCGAACCGCCAAATTCAGACGGCAGGAAGGTGCCGGTGAAGGGAGTACCGGTCACGCCGGAAGCCTGAAGGTTGATACCCAGATCCCGTAGAAAGGTTGGATTGACGTTACGACCGTTCAGCCGGTAGTCGATCACCAGGTTGACGCGGTGGCGCTCGTCGAAACTCAGCGGGAAGAGCGTCCGCAGGTTACCCCGGTTGGTCAGTCCCTGCTGGGAGTTGGCGTCGGAGCCGGTACCGTCCGCAAACTGAAGCGTGTAGTTGGCATTAACCGTGAAGTTGGACGTGCGGCGCAGGTCGTACGTCAGGCTGAAACCCTTCACGGTACCGAAATCCTGGTTGTCGTACGTGTTGTACTGGTTCACGATCGCTACGGGGAAGAACGTACGCAGCTGGATCATATCGCGCATCTCTTTGTAATAGGTAGTGATCGAGATGGCGGAAGTGTTTGATATCTGCGTTTTGAAACCGACTTCGTAATCCACCGTACGCTCGGGGCGCAGAGCGGGGTTGTTGAACGTTGTTCGGCCGGCGTTCTCTACGAAGAAATAGTAATCAAGGGCGGTGGCCAGCGAGTTGCTCGGCGGGCGCTGCAGCAGGATATCGTAGTGAGCGAAGAAGTTGGCCTTTTCGGAGATCGGGAAGGAGAAGGCCAGGCGGGGCATTACGTTGAACTGAACTTCGTAATCCTTAAAGGAAGTTTCCACCGTGAAGTTGTCCTGCTTAATGAAATCAGCCACCTCGTGCGCCGCGGGGTTGGCGTACTTGGGAAAAACGAGACCGGAACGAATGCCGGCAAGTTCCTGCGGGCCGTTGGCGGGGGTGCCGTCGGGGGCGAACCAGTTGTCGCCACTGCGATAAGCCTGCACGTTCGTTCCGTTGTCGTCGCGGGTATAGACGGCGAAGTCATCCCCGATGTTACCGGGCTTGTCCCCGCCGAAGTTGGAATGGAAGTCTCCCGCACCGATGACCTCGTAGAGACTGTACGGATCTTTCAGTACCCGGGTGTTGGCGTCAAAACGGTCCACGCGGACGCCAAGACGGAAGATCATTTTATTGATCGTAAACTTGTCCTGTAAATAGGCGGATGCATAGATCGGGCGGTTGGGGGCTACGTTGAAGGAGCGCTCGCCCGTGTTGGGGTCGATGGCGAAGAAGTCGTCGAACGTACCGTTGAATTCGTTGCCGAGATAGTCGTATCCGAAGTATTCGAGTTGGTTGGCGCTGGTGATCTCGTTGGCACTGAACATATCGAGGCTCAACTGATTCGGATCAAGCTCGTCGATGTTGACCAGCTCGTCCAGACCGCGGTCAAGACGCTCCCGTACCTGGCGGTAGAAGCGGCCGGCGGAGCCGCTCTCGATGGTGGGCGCGTAGATGTTGGCCGTACCGTTGAAGGTCTGCCCTCCGGGGCCTCCTACCAGTTCGATTTCCTGGGTGCCGACCACGCGGTTGAGCGTATCGACGGCGTTGAGGGGACGGTTGATGAGCTGTCTTCCGGTCGTCCACAAACCGAATGGATTAAGGAAATACTGGCGATCGGTACGCTGCTCGTACAGAATGCCGAGCTGGATACTGTGGCGGCTCTTGTCCGAGCTGCCGGGCACGATGTCGAACGATGCGTTGGCCTGAAAGGTATAAGTGTCGCGGTCGTTTTTCAAGTATTGGTTATAGACGGTACCCACGTTGGCGTGAAAACCCCAACTGTCGTCTACGATGTCCTGAACACGACCGTTGATGGCCACGAAGTTCTCCACGGTGGGAATAATACCGTCGACATTGGAGCGGTTGGGCTGGCCGGCGGTACCGAAAAGATCGTTCGTGAAGATCACGTCGGAGCCAAATCCATAAATATTGTTGTAATTGGCCAGTACGGGGTTGGTACTGTTGGTTGCGTCCAGGTTCCGCAGTACGGCGCGGTAATCCACCTGATAGGCACCGGTGACCTCGCCGACGGGGCTGGTCAGGAAATCATAAACGGGGATGTAGTCCACGTCGAACTTACCGACGTAACCGTAATTGAAGAAGTTATCCCCGTGGCGGGGGTCTTCCCGATCGATCAGGTTGTTTTCTGCGGTTACCTGCAGGGTGTAGCTGGCGTTCTGGATCACGCTGCTACCGGCGTTGCCCCCGTCCGCCACGCCGGAACCGCCGAGGCGGTGACGGAAGCGAAAATTAACGCGGGTATCGGTATTGAACTGCGTGGGATTGTTGTGCGCGTTCAGCGTACGCCAGCTTTGCCGGTTTCTTTGCTGACTGCGGCTGTTCTCGTTAGGCGTGAATTGATCCGACTGTTTGCCGTAGAAACCGGAGAGGGAGACATCGATGGCGTTGCTGATCTTGAGATCAAGGCGGCCGTTGAGGTTGAGGTTATCGTACGTCTCGAAGGGGCGCACGTCGAGGGCATTGGCGTCTTCGGGATTCAGGAAGTCGGCGGCAACGAAACTGCGGCCGGCGTTGCCGATGAGCGGGTTGGCTTCCAGCTCCGCCAGTTTCTCGTCGGTAATGCGGAAGATCGGCACGGCACTGGGGTCATCGTCCTCCTGGTATGTGTAGCGGCCGGAAAGGCGAAATCCGAAAATGGAGCTGCCCTTACGGTCGCGGATAATGGGTCCGTTGACGGAAAGGCCGACCAGGCTGTTGCCGTAGCCATCGAGCCCTTCACTGGTTTCGGCTTCGGCGTTGATGCTGAACTTATTGCTGGGGCCCTTGGTGGTGATGGAGATAATGCCACCGGTCACGTCGCCGTAGCGGGCTTCAACGCCACCGGTAATGACCTGCAACTGCTCAATCTCGGAATCGGGGATGGAAGTAGCCCGTACGCGCACGCCGTCGACATAGTAGTCGGTAGCATTATCACGCGAACCCCGGATGTTGATCCCGTCCCCCTCGTCGGCGGAGGAGGCCCCCGCCGTGATGGAGGCGATCTGATTAATGTTCCGCGTGGGCAGGTTCTTGATCTGCTCGGAGGTCACCGTCTGGCCCTGGGTAGTGTTGTCCTGCTCAATGAGGGGGACTTCGTAGGCCACCACCACGATCTCTTCGAGGACTACGCCGCCGTCGCTGTTCATTTCCACGTCGGCAACGTTGGTTCTTCCGGCGCTGACCGGAATACCGGTCAGTTTCATCGGCTGATAACCGGTGTAGTCCGCCTGAATATCGTACGTGCCGGGGTCGACGGGGGAGATGAAGAAGTTGCCATCCAGATCGGTTTGGGCACCCTGATAGAAAGCGCCGTTCTTAAAGAGCTGAATGGTCGCGAAGGGCAGCGCTTCCCCGGTTTCGTCCGTCACCTTGCCCTGCAGGGCGGTTTGGGCGTAAACGGTAAAGGCGGACAACACGAGTAAAAAGAGGAGTATAGTTCTTTTCATACCTGGTGAGTTATGCGTGGGTGCTGGAAAACAGGCGTGGCTGGCCTGGCTACAAATGTGGGTTGCGAAGATTGATTTTTTTGTTCCGATGCTCTTCCGGGCAAGTCAGCCGACAAAAAAATCAGATCGTGGCCTTAAAGCAGCAAAAGTACACAAGTTTGACTAAGATGTTAAGAGGTCGTTAAGATATTAAGGGATTGAGTTTGTCGGTTGGGAGATATATCATTCCGTAGTCGGCCGTTCTTTGGTCGCTAATCACCTGAACCGTAAGGCAAAAGGCGAATTTGATCCGAACTTTACGAAATAGGGCGTCCGTGCGCGCCGATAAACCTCATACGGGGACGACGAACACGCGGATTGGCGGGGTTCAGCTCTTTTTCTCAAAACGGCCACTGCACCTGCGGCCGCGCCCTTATCTTCGCCCCAAAGCCAAACCGACCATGACCAAAAATAAAACCGCCACCTCCCCGGCCTACCACATCGCTCTGGAAGACCAACACGGTGCCCACAACTACCACCCGCTGCCCGTGGTACTCCACGAGGGGCGCGGCTGTTACGTCTGGGACGTGGAGGGCAAGCAGTATTTTGATTTCCTGAGCGCCTACTCGGCCGTCAACCAGGGGCACTGCCATCCCCGAATCATCGACGTGTTGGTGGAGCAAAGCCGCCGTCTGACGCTGACCAGCCGTGCTTTTCACAACGATCAGCTCGGTGAGTACGAGAAATACCTGACCGATTACTTCAGTTTCGACAAGGTCCTGCCGATGAATACCGGGGCCGAGGCCGTCGAAACCGCCATCAAGATCTGCCGCAAGTGGGGGTACGAGAAGAAGGGCATTCCCACCAATCAGGCGCGCATCATCGTCTGCGGGCAAAACTTCCACGGCCGCACCACCACCATCATCTCCTTCAGTTCCGACCCGGACGCGAAGGGCAAGTTTGGTCCTTACACCCCCGGTTTCGAGAGCGTTCCGTACGGCGACGCCGCGGCCATGCGCGCCGCCCTGGCCAACGACCCGGCCACCATCGCCGGCGTGATGGTGGAGCCCATTCAGGGGGAAGCCGGCGTTTTCGTGCCGGAAGACGGTTACCTGGCCGCCGTGCGCGATGCCTGTAAGGAGCACAATGTGCTGTTCATCGCCGACGAGATCCAGACCGGCATCGGACGCACCGGCGGCCTCCTCCGCGTTTGCGGCGACTGCACCTGCGCGGCGGCCTGCGAGCGCCAGCCGGCCACTTATTTGCGCCCCGACATCCTCATCCTCGGCAAGGCCATCAGCGGGGGTACCTACCCGGTTTCCGCCGTACTGTGTGACGATCACATCATGGAGGTGATCCGGCCCGGGCAGCACGGCAGCACCTTCGGCGGCAACCCCGTCGCCTGCGCCGTGGCCCGCGAAGCCCTGGAGGTGATCATCGATGAGCGCCTGACGCAGAACGCCCGCGCTCTCGGCCACGTCTTCCGCGCGCGGATGCAGGAACTGGTGGATGCTTACCCGCAACTGCTCGCCAAAGTACGGGGTAAGGGATTGCTGAACGCCGTGATCATCAACGACAGCCCGGAAAGCAAGACCGCCTGGAATTTTTGCGTGGCGATGGCGGAGGCCGGCCTGCTCGCCAAACCTACGCACGGCAACATCATTCGCTTTGCGCCACCGCTGGTGATTACGGAAACGCAGCTGGGGGAAGCTTGTGATATTATCGGAAAAGTAGCGGCCGACTTCGCGGAACGTCTTTAGGTGACACGAACGCTGCGTCATTTTGTCCGCAAGGTGCCGGAGAATTTGAGCGCTTACTGTTGCTGAGGCAGTTCGCTACTCCACCGTGAACCACTCCCGCGCCGAACGCGCCGGAAGTACATTGGCCGATATTTTCCCTTCGGCCACGACGAAGTATTCCTTGATCTCCTCGGCGGGCAGCGTGGCGGCAAAGTTGCCGTCGGCCTCTGCTTTCAGGCGCAGATACCGGAAGGTACCCTCCCCTTCCGCGCGGTGGGCAACCCACACCGGTTGGCCGGAATCACCCTTCTTCAGGGTAACGGAAACGGAAACGTTGTCGCCGGTCCGGAGCGCGTTGTGTTCCGCGATGACGGGCACGGTCTCCTTGAAAAGCGGGTGTTCGCGCAGGAAGTCGCCCCGCTTCTTGAAGAACTCTTTCACGCCGACGATCTTGGCGCCGGGCACTTCCACCGTGCCGTGATAGTTGAGGGTGTAGTTTTCCACGGGGTACAGGGGATGGGGCTCGCTGACCACCAGGGAGGTGATCACGTCCCGAATTTTTTCTGAGCGCTCGTCGTACCGACCGGAAGCAAACTGCTCCTCGTAAATGGTCTGCAGGTGGGCGACGTACATTTTGCGGTACAAGGGCCGATCAAAGAGGCGCAGGATCAGAGGACGTTCCTTATTGCGGTCGGCGAAATGAAGAAAAGGGCTCAGGGTGTAGAGCTGGTCGTCGGTCAGGACCGTCTTCTGGTCCACCAGCCGAAAGGCGCCGATGCTGAGGTTCAGGTCCCAGATGACGGGCCGCCAGATGCCCGAGGCGTCTTTGAACAGGTAATAGTTGTGGCAAAAAGCGCCGAGGTAACTGTCGAGATTGGTCAGGGCATTGTCGAAAGCGAGCATCCAGAGGGCCTCGTCGACGTTGAGCACCTCGTCGAGGTCCTGTTTTTCGTCGGCGACGGCCTTGGTGAGTACCACGAGTTCTTCCCAGCCGTAATCCGATTTTTTCAGCTCGTAGCGGTGGTTATAGCACAGGGAATCCTCCCCGAGGTAAGCCAGGTTTGCGCCGGTACCGGGGGGGCAGTGCCGCGGTGGGGGCTTTTTGTTTTCGGGATCGCACTTGAACATCACGCCTTCGTCGGTAGCGAAGTTTTCGCTCCAGAAGTTTTCGTCGACCGATTCGGTGAGGTTATACAGACCGTAGTAGTCACCGTCCACGGTCAGGCGGGCGTAGTTGCACGCCGGGGCGGCCAGATAGTCGCGGGCGATCTGATAACTGAGGGTCTCGCGCAGGTAACTGGGGTCGCGGAACAGGTTACTCAGTTTCAGGGTGCGGTACTTTTTGTTTACGCGCTGTTTTTTATTAATATAGTTGACCTTGATGTTAAAGGGCAGTTTTTTCTTTTCGGCGCGGGCGGGGGCAAAGTAGGAACTGTTGCCCTTCAGGCGCACGCCGACGCTGTCGTACACCACACCGTCGACCCTCAGGGTGGCGGAAACGCGGCCACCCTGCAGTTCCTTCTTCCAGGCGTTGAGTTTTCGTTTCCAGTGGTCGTCGTGCATCTCCAGTTCGATCTCTACTACGTGGTTGAGGGCGTAGAGGGGTTCCGTTTTTTGCTGGGCACTCATGTGGGCGGGGCCGCAGGTGCAAAGAAGGGTGAATAGGGAAAATATGCTTAGCCGCAGTGCAACGCTCATTCGATCGGGGTAAAGTAGTCTTGGGGCTCTAAGATACGTTTGTTTGGTGAACTCCCGGAAGTATAATGCCGGCACCTCAAGTGTTTGTTTTCGGGCCGATCTTCGGGCCGGGTAAGGAACGACGGCCTCCCCCCGGAAAATTGCCCGGAAGCAAGAAGTGAGCGTAACCAATACAACGCTGCAGGTTCCGAGGAGAAGGTCATAAGTATAAACGCGCCGAGCGCTGGTTTTTTCGGCTACCCGGTTACCGGTACCCGGTCGACTTTGCATTTGTTTGTCTCCGCACAACGTACTCGCGAACCATTTCTCTAATCCGGACCTTTCACCATCATGCAAACCCGACTACTCCTCGCGCTCGTTTTCCTCCTCTACCATCACGGCGGCTTACAGGCCCAGGGCCACGATGCTTCCCTGCTCGATTTCAACCACCAGAGTCTCGGCCATCAGAAAACAGCCATGCTCACCCTGGGCGGCTGGGCGGTGGCCAACATTGCCGCCGGAGCCGCCATGCAGGGTTCCGCTGGCGGGTCCACGAAGCACTTCCACCGCATGAACGCGCTCTGGAACGGCGTCAACCTGGCCATCGCCGGTTTCGGATACTATACGGCCCTGAAATCCGACCCCATCGCCTGGGACCTGGCCACCAGCGTGGGCAAGCACCAGGGCTTTCAGAAGATACTGCTCTTCAACGCCGGGCTCGACGTGGGCTACATCATGGGCGGGCTGTACCTGATGGAGCGGGCCAAAAGACCGGACGTCAACTCGGACCAGCTGAAAGGATTCGGCCAAAGCATCATGCTGCAGGGCGCGTTTCTGATGGCTTTCGACCTGGTGAATTACTTCATTGCAGCGGGTGCAAATGACCGGCTCCCGGTCCTGCTGGGAGGTACCGGAGACGGGCTGGGATTGATGATCCCTTTTTAAGCATCCGTCGGTCCGAACCCTTATTCGCAACCTAATCCCGACTACATCGTTTTCCTGACACCAAGATGTTTCTACCGCTCCCAAAAGGTTTTCAAGCCCCGTGGAATAACCTTACCTTTGCCCCCCGTATGAAGAATATTCGCAATTTTTGTGTCATCGCCCACATCGATCACGGCAAGAGTACCCTCTCCGACCGCCTTCTCGACTTTACCCAGTCCGTGGGTGAGCGGCAGAAAATGGATCAGCAACTCGACGATATGGACCTGGAGCGCGAGCGCGGCATCACCATCAAGAGCCACGCCATCCAGATGCACTACCAGCACACCGATAAAACGAAGTACGTCTTCAACATGATCGATACGCCCGGCCACGTGGACTTCAGCTACGAGGTTTCCCGCTCCATCGCCGCCTGCGAGGGCGCTTTGTTGCTGGTGGACGCTACTCAGGGCATTCAGGCCCAGACGATCTCCAACCTCTTTCTTGCCCTGGAGCACGACCTGGAGATCATCCCCGTACTCAATAAGGTCGACATGGAAACGGCCCGCATCGAGGAGATGGCCGACCAGATGATCGAACTGACCGGCTGCGCCCGCGAAGATATCATCGAGGCCTCCGGCAAGACCGGCATCGGCGTACCCGCGATCATGCAGGCCGTCGTAGAGCGCGTCCCCGCCCCCAGCGGTGACCCCGAAGCTCCGCTGCAGGCCCTCATTTTTGATTCCGTCTTCAACCCTTTTCGCGGTGTTATCGCCTACGTACGGATCATGAACGGCTCGCTGAAAAAACTGCAGGACGTCCGGTTCATCGCCACCGGCGCGGAGTACACCGCCAACGAGGTCGGCGCCATGGAGATCACCCCCAAACCGCAAGAAGAGATCAAATGCGGCAGCGTCGGGTATATCATCACCGGCGTGAAGAACAGTTCGGAGATAAAGGTGGGGGATACCATCACCCTGAAGGAACGCCCCGGTGAGATGCTCTCCGGATTCGAGGAAGTGAAGCCGATGGTTTTTGCCGGCATCTTTCCGCTCGACAACGACGACTTCGAGCCCCTGCGCGACAGCCTCGAAAAATTACAACTTAACGACGCCAGCCTCATCTTCGAGCCCGAAACCTCCGCCGCCCTCGGCTACGGTTTCCGTTGTGGCTTCCTCGGCATGCTCCACCTGGAGATCGTACAGGAACGCCTCTTTCGCGAGTTCGGTATGGACGTCATCACCACCGTCCCCAACGTCACCTACCGCGTCACTGACACGAAGGGTAACGTGAAGGAGATCCGCAACCCCGCCGAACTGCCCGAGCAGAACAACCGCGCCAGCGTGGAGGAACCCATCATCTTCGCTCAGATCATCACCACTACGGACTACATCGGCTCGATCATGAACCTCTGTATCGATAAGCGCGGAACGCTCACCAAACAGACCTATCTAAGCCCCCAACGCGTAGAACTACACTTCGAGCTGCCGCTGGCCGAGATCGTTTTCGATTTCTACGACCGCCTCAAAAGTATCAGCCGCGGTTACGCCAGCTTCGACTATCAACCGAAGGACTACCAGGAAACCGACCTCGTCCGGATGGACATCAAACTCAACGGTGAAAAGGTAGATGCTCTCAGTGCCCTCGTGCACCGCTCCAAGGCTCAGTACGTCGGCCGGGGCATGTGCAAGAAGCTGCGCGAGTTGCTTCCCCGCCAGCAGTTCATGATCGCCATTCAGGCCGCCATCGGTGCCAAGGTGATTGCCCGCGAGACACTCTCCGCCATGCGCAAGGACGTCACCGCCAAATGTTACGGTGGCGACATCAGCCGTAAGCGTAAACTGCTGGAAAAGCAAAAGGCCGGTAAGCGCAAGATGCGGCAGTTCGGCAGCGTGGAAGTACCGCAGAAGGCGTTTTTGGAGTGTCTGAAGCTGGATTAAATTCCCGTGCGGAGTATGCCACCCCTCTTCAAAGAGTATCATTTTCGGGCGCGGCCGCCGGTGCAAAGTAAAGGTGGTAAGACAGGGTTTGGAGGTCCGTTCTTTGGTGGCGAGCGGTAGCGTCTGATGTCCGGGCCGGAAATACCGGGTTTCGTTTGTAGTGATTCTATGCTTTTGTGTAAACGCGGAGTTTATCTCCCCTGAAGTCCTCTTCGTACCGCAGTCGGGCATCCAACGGAAGGACCGGGGCCGACACCCCGCCTCCAAACCGCACCTCCCCGGTAAAAACCCGCGCTTCGTCCCAAAGCCCCGCTTCGATGAAGGCCGAGAGCAACGCCGCTCCCCCCTCAACGGTGACTTCGCCGTAACGTTTGCCCTTCAACTCACCCAGCACCTGCGTCAGCGCCGCCTTATCCAGCTTTTTACCCAACACGATCACTTCCGCGTCGATCTCTGGCCGGGGAGAGCCGGCGAAAAGCAACGGCTGCTCTCCTCCCCTTCCGAACAGACGCTCCCCGCCCGTTACCCGGTTGCGGGGGTCGATAATGACGGGCCGGGGGCCGGGGCCGGGAAAAAAACGGGTGGTCAGGGCGGGATCATCATCCACCACCGTGCGCCCGCCGACGATGATGGCCATCGTGTTCGCCCGCCAGCGGTGGACCAGCCGGCGACTGATCGCGTTGGTGATCCAATACTTCTCGTCACGGTCGGCCGGGCGCAGGAAACCATCGGCAGAACGGGCGTATTTGAGAACGATCCGGGGGCGACCCTCAAGCGTAAGTGTCCGCCGGTGAGCGTTGGCGGTCAGGGTGGGTTCGAAGTCCGGATACTCCCGCACGGTTACCCCCCTGGAGGCTAATATACTGACGCTCTCGCCGTTGACCCCCGGCGTGGTATCACGCTGGGCGAACACCACGGTTTGGATGCCTTCGCGCCCGATGAGATCGGTACAGGCACCGGTGCGCCCGGCAATGCAGCATGGCTCGAGGCTGACGTACAGGACCGATGCGGGCACCAGTGAACGGTCCTGAGCCCGTACGCTCGCCAGGCAGTTCACCTCGGCGTGGTTTTCTCCGGCGACCCGGTGAAATCCTTCACCGATTATTCGGCCCTGGTGAACCAGTACCGCTCCTACCCGGGGATTGTCCCGGACCCTCCCGTCTCCCAGGGAAGCCAGGTGCGCGCAGCGGCGTAAATAATCGAGGTCCGTAAGCTTCATAAACGCGGGGAGGATGATAATTGAGGGAGTTTGGATTGGTTACCGTCGGTGATCAGTTATAAATTAGATCTTCCCGCAATTTATCATACGTGGGGAATAACGGACGAATTGTGGTCACGAAGGTACGGATTGGAGCTTATCGGGTACAACGATGTCGTCGTCCGGGGCATCCCGGTCTTTTAAAGCCCAATGTATATATTCCTGATTTCAGACAACATCTTATTAAAAAACCCAATGCTAAGAAGTAGCTTTGGAAATATTTACATAGGTGATTAGTCCATTTATCACCCTTTTTTTTCACTTTGAGTTGTTAAAGCGAGTTCCCATAGCTTGACAGACGCAATAACTTTATTGCTATGCATAGGCTAGTTTTAAAAAATTCCACCGAGGTGGTTTTTATCGACCAAACCGTTTTTGAGGAGCTTTCGAATGATCCTCACCTGTCCGACATTAATTTTTTCCAGCACCTCCGACGTCATTCTTCCGGCTGCGTCGTTTTCCAAAAAACCTATAAGACCGGACAGGAATCCAAAAAGTATCGCACCGAAACGATTTATCTCCACAAGCTGGTTGCGGAACGTTACCTCGCGCATCAGCGTACCGACGAGCGCAAGCTGGTCGGAACCAGGAATGGCAACAAACTGGACTGCCGTCTGGAGAACCTTGAATACCGCACCCGCGCCGTCGCCAGCCGGATGCGTAAATCCAGTTCGCGGGCGGGTTACACGGGGGTATATAAGGAGAACCGTCGTTTCCGCGCCGTAATTTCCAAAGACCGTCGCAGTATTCACATCGGCATGTATGCCACCGCCGAAGAGGCTGCCCGGGCGTATAACCTCAAATCGATCGAGCTTTTCGGCCCGCACGGCAAACTCAACGTTGTGCCCCAATTACCGCACGCCACCTCCGGAGAAGAAGAGGCCGGCAACCCGGCGGTTTCCAGACTGTTTTCTTTTGCCGCTCGCAAGCAGAATCAGATTAGCGACCACGCTTAGATCAGGTTTGCGGTACCGCAAATCATAGAACTGAACGGTCGGCAGATCACTCTTTCCGCCCCCGCGTCATTTCCCTTTTCCCGGGCGGACCGGGTAAAGGCTCCACGGTAAACCCTACGGTACTCAGGTTGCGTTTGAATTGTCCTTTGGCGCAATACGTGATCAGGGTACCGCCCTGCCGCAGAGCTTCCCAACTGACCACCAGTGCCTCCGGTTCCCAAAACTCCGGTTGGCTCGCCGGAGCGAACGCGTCATAAAAAATCAGATCGATGCTTTCGGGATCGTAAGGGCGTTCGTCATCGGCGAGGTAATCACCCTGGTGCTTATGCAGGGAAAAATTATCGTCCAACTGATGACTGATCTCCCAGCCGCAGTCGTGCAGGCCAAAGAACCGGCCGGGATTGACCCGTAACTGGTCCGGGTAATTGAGCGCGGCCACTTCGACGGGCGATACCGGAAACTGCTCGTAAGCTACGTACCGAAAATCCACGCCCGGATGATCTATCGCCAAACGGCGCACCAGCAGGGCATTGAGCCCCGTACCGAAACCCATCTCCAGTATCCTGACCTCCCGAACTCCGGTTGTCAGTAGGGGAAGCAGGCCACCACCGATAAAAACATGTTTACTTTCCTGAATGGCGCCGTGTACGCTGTGATAATCGACCCCGAACCGTTGGCTGCGCAGACTATGGCTTCCGTCGGCGGTGAGGACCAGTTCGTTGGGTGACATGGGCGGGTCTTGGAAGATTATGGGAAAAACCGAGGCAGTTCTCAATTTAGCTTCAATAAACCTCACCCCCGGCCCCTTTCCGGAGGAGGGGGAGGGGCTAAGCGCATAGAATTGGTGATCTAAAAGCCTGAGCTCAGTACCTCAAAGCTAAACTGAGAATTGCTGAAAAAACTGAAGGGAGGCTTTGGGTTCGCTCCTACTAAGGAGCACCGTCGTTAAAGGCAGTAGCCCGGTCTTCCAACGGCCGGCCGATCCGCCCCTAGGCCGGGAGCAGGTCCGCAATACGTATGTTCAGGTGACTGGCGTTGTGCGTACACTTGCCGCCTTCGATGAGTAAAGCCTGGGGAGATTCATGGCGCACGCCAAACTCACTGGCGATATAGTTACTGATGTCGCGGTGGGCGATCAGGTCGAGATAGTAGGCTTCCACCTGATCGTCGTCGAAGTCCCAACCCATTTCCAGGCGGTTCTTGGCCATGGTGCTGATCGGGCACCGGGTACTGTGCTTGAGAATCAGACAGGGTGTCTCGTGACTGCGTTCAATGATCGCTTCGATGTCGTTGGGGGAGTTGATGGTGTGCCAGTTCATATATTCCAGATTAGAATACGTTGCTTAAAACAACGCTACAGCAACTGAAACACAATCATGCAGGAATTCGTTTAGCGATAGATTGGTGGGGCACCCCATGCCGCGATGACAAGAGGTAAATGCCGTCATGCCGATAGCGGAGAGGAGGAGGAAAAAACGGGGTTTGCGGGAAAAGCGCTTCATTGGAAATTTATATTCTGGGATTTACGCAAAGAATCGGAACACCCGGGCGAATTGTTCGTTAGCAAAGGCAACGGTCGTTCTTACGCGTTTTGTAACTTAGAAAAGTAGAACGCGCGTACGGACCGTTCTGGTGTATCCTTAAGGTGGTAGTTTCTTAATGTGTCCACCAACGATTACTTTTGCGGCGCTTCCGGCACCACTAATCAGTAATCAGTGGTGGTAAGCAAATACGTACGATAACCGTCATCCGTTAACTGACAACCGATAAAACAACTCAAAAATGGCTAGAAAACTTGCCCTCCGCGACGCCCTCCGTGAAGCGATGATCGAAGAAATGCGCCGCGACGAGAACGTCTTCCTGATGGGAGAAGAGGTAGCCCAGTATAATGGTGCCTACAAGGTCAGCAAAGGTATGCTGGATGAGTTTGGCCCCAAGCGGGTGATCGACACCCCCATCGCTGAACTCGGTTTTGCCGGTATCGGCGTTGGTGCGGCGATGAACGGCCTGCGCCCCATCGTTGAGTTCATGACCTGGAACTTCGCCATTCTGGCCTTCGACCAGATCGTGAACAACGCGGCGAAGACCCTCAGCCAGAGCGCCGGCCAGTTCAACTGCCCCATCGTTTTCCGCGGCCCCTCCGGCTCGGCCGGCCAGTTGGCCCAACAGCATAGCCAGACTTTCGAGAGCTGGATGGCCAACACTCCCGGCCTTAAGGTGATCTCCTGTATCGACCCCGCCGACGCCAAAGGACTGCTCAAGAGCGCCATCCGCGACAACGATCCCGTTTGCCTCATGGAATCCGAAATGCTATATGGCTACGAGGACGATGTACCCGAGGGAGAGTACCTCGTGCCAATCGGTAAGGCCAAGGTTCGCCGGGAAGGCACCGACGTTACCCTGATCGCCTACAATAAAATGGTTCTGGTCGCCCTGGAAGCAGCCAGGGAACTGGAGAAGGAAGGCATCAGTGCCGAGGTCATCGACCTGCGCACCATCCGCCCGCTCGATCGTAAGACGATCATCGAGTCCGTGAAGAAAACCAACCGCGCCGTTGTTGTCGACGAAGCATGGCCCTTCGCCGGTATCTCCAGCGAAATCGCCTACGAAATTCAAAAGTCGGCCTTTGATTACCTCGACGCGCCGGTAATCCGGGTCAACAGCGCCGATGTTTCTCTCGGCTACGCCCCCACCCTGGTGGAAGAGTACCTGCCCAACCCCGCAAAAGTAATCCGGGCGGTGAAGGAGGTGGCTTACGTGAAGTAAGTGGTTACTCAGTAAAGACGGACGGTGAATTATTTTTTACCTTTTCGCGGTGTTTTTCCGCCAAACTCTCAGACTAGAATGTACACCCGCTATGGATTAATTTCCTGAGCGGGTGTACTGTTTCTGTCGAGAAGTAAGGATCATTCGATAAATTCGCCAGAGAGCCGACCACACTTGAGATGTAGCCCGATTGAATTCAAGGCAAGGCAGCAACTTACGCAATTAATCCAACCACAAACCCAGGTTGAATACGGACATAAAAATACCGGAGACAACGTAAGTTATCTCCGGTAAAGTTGGTTGATCCGTCAGAAGACTGGTAATTTAGACAGTCTTGCCGGCGTGGGTATGAACGGTTTCACCCTCATTTCTTACTACATCGACTTCCGTTTCACGAACGGTTTCCTCGATGGTTTCGGTGCGGGTATTTACCTTCTTGCCGATATTAATCTCTTCGACAACGCGGGCCGTTTTGCCCACAACCGCTTCCTCGGCGGTTTCTCTCAGGGTAATAGTACCACTTGCGTCGGCAAAATCAGCTACGGTGGCCGGGCGGTCTACCGGCGTACGGGTAATAACAACCTCTTCTTCCCGAAGACGGAGAGTTTCGGTTACGGGCTTTTCGATCACACGACTGCGGACGGTAGCACTACCGGTTTCTACTTCGCGCTTACCTACGACTAGGCTTTCGTCGATTACTTTGATGGTGTCGGCGTCAAGGTCCTTGCCTACAAAGTTAGCGTAACAGGCGCGGCGCTCCTCAAAATCTACGGCTCCGTACTCGTCGAGAATATTAGCGGCGCGCTTTGCGTCGTCCATAGTTTCCGTGAGAACGGTCACAACGGTACCACGACGGGCGATATCGACGTAACTGTTGATGGTATCTTCGTCGCTTCCGAACAGATTGCTGAAGAAGGCATAAATGCTGTCGGTAGCGCTGGCGTAACGGTCGTCGTAACGTCCTTTTTCACCAAATGTACGATGATCGATATTGGTAAATGATGCAGTTTCGAGGGCACGCTTTGCGTTGATGGCTTGGGTGTTGGTGTCAAATACACCGATTACGGTCTGGTTCATTGCTGAGTTGATTTAATTTAAAAATGATATAGTTATCTACCGTTCTGTTTTAGACAGTAGCAATTGTTTGATTATTTACCCGCGGTCGATATCGACTTCGGTACGACGTAGCGTAACAGGAACGGTCGACTCTTCCCGGTCAGAGATTTTGGTGAAGTGGATTTCTTCTACCAGTACCAATCGCTTGGTAATCACTGCTTCTTCCCGTACAATGGGAACGATGGTTACATCACCTTCGGTCCTGATTTCAGGCATCGAATCCACTACTCTGTCGACAGGAATTTTCGACTGTCGGTAATGCTGGTGAGCAGTAGAAACCGGTATGTTTACTTTTTCTTCGATCACGGAGGATTCAACAACAACCCGACCCGTAACCAATTCTTTTTTAGAAACGCATACTTCTTCTTCAACAACTAAAAGCGGCTCTTTATCAGTACTTAATGATTCCTTATCGCTCATAATTGTTAATTTCTCTCTCGTTGGTATAATCGCGCCGGGGCACCGATCGGTTCGTTTAAGAGGAAATTTTTTTTGATTTTTTTGCCTAACAATATACTTACGTCACTGGTATTCAATATTTCTCATAAAAGGGTATCGGGAACATAAAACAGGGCGTTGCGCTACTTTCGACAATAGAGACATAAAGTACCTGATGAGTAAAAAGGCCGACTCTTTTATTCGGTGAATCATACTCCTCTTTCTATTCGCCACGTATTGACAAAAATTATACGGCACCCGGAGAATCCGCCGACTCAAAGAAAAATAATGCGGGGACGCAGGTGCACAGATTTATGTAACAAAAGGCCTAATTGCCGGCCGGCCGAATACCGCACACCGAATATTATAAATTGCACCTGCGGCCGCGCCTGAATCAGAAGGCTCGACCCGGTAAGGGATTTCTGATAAATTTTCCAACCCGTAAATTTTGGTCACCCCCCGCCCGGAAGATTGTTTCCGACCAAAGCGAACTGATCTTTAGCTATAAGACCAGCGTACTAATCCTTACCTTCGCCGCCGTGAAATTTGGGAACCAACCGCTGGACCTGGTAATCATCGGCCGCTCGATTCTCTCCTCTGTGGAAAATCCATCGGCGGAGCTGTACCGTGGTTTGATCAACGAACTCGCTCAGCGCGGGCACCGCACCACCTTTCTGGAACTTCACGAACCCGGTAAGAAGTACGTTCGGGACATGCTGAAATCGCCCTACTGCGAAGTGTGGACGTACGCTTCCACCGATCAACTGATCGAGGAATACAGTTACGCCATTCAAAGCGCCGACGTGGTCCTGATGGGCAGCATGGTGATGGACACCAACCGGATCGCCGAATGGATCGCCGAGGAAGCGCGCGGCGTCACCGTGTACTACGACACCAACCTCAGCGCAACGATCGATCACCTTCAGTGCCGGCAGGACAACACCGCTTTTTGTCTCTCGGCCGAAAACCTGCGCCATTTCAACCTGTTTCTGTCCACCACCGGCGGTCCCTTTCTCGAAAACCTGGCCCGGAGCTACGAAATTCCGGTTGCCCGCCCCCTTTACGAAAGCGTGGACCCCTTCAGTTTCTACCGTACCGACGCGGATAAAAACTACGACCTGGGCTTCATCGGTAATTTCAAATCGGACCGCGAACAGTCGCTGAACTCCATGCTGCTCGGCCCCGCACGCTATACCCCCAACCGAAAATTCAGTCTCGCCGGCAGCGGCTACGCCAAACTGGACTGGCCCAGGAATCTTACCTATCTGGAGTACCTGCCCGAAACCAACCTCGTCGATTTTTACAACCGCCAGCACTGCTCCCTCGTACTGAGCCGGGCCGATCGCCGCCGCATGGGCTACACTCCCACCCGCCGTTTGCTGGCCGCCGCCGCCTGCGGGGTACCCGTTCTTACCGACGGCTGGGACGGCATCGACTATTTCTTCGAGCCCCACCGCGAGGTCTTCTGCGTCAACGATGAGCAGGACGTGCTCGCCGTACTCTACGGCAAGGAGGAAACCTCGCGCCGCAAACTCGGCGGCGAAGCCCGCAAACGTATCCTGGCCCAACATACGACCAGCCATAGAGCGGAGCAATTACTGGCTTACTTGGCCGAAATCGTGGATTGAGGCTGTGGAGTATAAATTTCAGGTTTCAGGGACCGGGGTCAGACCTTTACTGCTGTTTCCCGGCTGTTTTTAGTTCTACGATTTCTAACCAGCGTAGTTATTCTTCCACCGCAAGGACCCCCGTCACCCCTAGTCGTTCGGAAATATCCATCACGGTTACGATGCCTTCCACCGGTGCCTTTTTGTCGGGCGATATGTACATGGAGTAATTACCGCCGGCTTTGGCGCTCAGACGGCTTTCCAGTTCATCAGCGGAGATGCGCCTGCCGTTGAAGTAGAAACGGCCGTTGTTGTCGATGCGCACGTCGTCGAGCTTACGATCAGACGCTGTTTGCGGAGAGTCGGCCCGGCCGGGCAGCTTCAGGTTCATCGCGTTGGGGGAGACGACCGACGAGGTGAGCATGAAGAAGATCAGCAACAGGAAGATGATGTCGGTCAGGGACGACATGTTGAACTCGGCGGACACTTTGGAGCGTTTCTTCAGGGCCATTTTTCAGTATTATTGTGGTGTGTGGTGACGCCGTGCTACCGGACTACGTCATTATGTTCTCTACCCCCGCGGCTGCGTGGCAATGATCGCCCGCGCTTTCTTACTCGCCGCCAGTTTAAGCAAGGGGGTGATGCGATCGAAAGGCACACCGGTTTCGGCGACGATGGTGACGGTAGCCTTTTCCTTATTGTCCACCTGAGCCAAAGCATCGGAGACGGCCTGCGTGACGGCCGCTCCGGAAACGTCGATGTTGTTCACCGATGTAGCCCCCGCTTTTTCCAGCTGTACGACGATGTTGGTCGGCGCAACCGTCTGGCTGTCGGAGATCGGCAGGTCGAAGGGCTTTATCTGGACGATGTTAGAGGTAAGCATGAAGAAGATCAGCAACAGGAAGATGATGTCGGTCAGAGACGACATGTTGAACTCGGCGGATATTTTAGCACGCTTTTTGAGGGCCATTGGGGGTAATATTGTAGTAATCTGGTTCGGCAGTTATGCAGCACTGCACCGCTATCCGGGTTCCTGCAAAAGATCCATGAATTCCGTGGTGGTACGCTCGATCTTGTAAACCACGCGATCCACGTTGGCAACGAGAAGGTTATAGCCGACGAAAGAAAGGATACCGATGAAGAGTCCGGCCGCCGTAGTGAGCAGGGCGGAGTAGATGCCTCCGGCCAGTACGTCGGGGGTGATGTTGTCGGCGGTAGACATTTCGTAGAAGGCGGAGATCATGCCCGTCACCGTACCGAAGAAACCAATCATCGGTGCGGCACCGGAGATGGACGCCAGGGTAGAGAGCCCCTTCTCCAGCCGAAAGATCTCGAGGTTGCCGACGTTCTCCACGGCGGCGTCGATATCGCGCAGGGGACGGCCGATGCGCTGCAGCCCTTTGTCGACCATGCGGGCAACGGGGCTATCGGTGGTAGCGCAAAGGGCCCGGGCGTTGGCCATGTTGCCGCTTTGGATCTCCATGCGGATACGGTCCATGAAACCCTGGTCTTCCCGGCCGGCGGCTTTGATTGTGGTGTAGCGCTCAACGAAGATGTACAGCCCCACGATGAACAACACCAGCAGGATCAAGACGATAACGATGGAGAGTACGCCGGAATCGAGCAGCACGCTGAGCAGATTGTCGCTTTCAACGACCGGCTCGGTCTGGTCCATTTCGAGGCTGGGGGTCTGGAACAAGAAAAAGGAAAGAATAGATAGCAGCATTTGGGGGTATTTATAACAGAATCCGTCAGGCTACGAGAGGTTTAAAATTCTAAGATTTTCAGCTGCAGTGCAGTCTCCGGTCAAATCAAAACAGCTTGGCCGGAACGTCGAAATGTAACTGGAAACTTACTGTCCAAAGGGGCTCTCGGGAGTTGACGATCGGGAGTACGGCGATTGCAAAACGTGGCGACCACGCATTTCGTATGCAAATAAACAATCCCGAAACTCTCTAAGAAAGCCAAAGGTAGCGTTTGACGGGGAATGGGCAAGGGTTTTATGGTTCAAACACCGGATCGGCAAAGTAGAATTTTTCGGCCCGGCCGGACAAATTGTCGCGGAACCGGGAAAAGGTACCGTTCCCACCGTACCCGTGGGTGAGTGACTCGGGAAGAGATTTCAGGGTGAAAAGGAATACACCTCATCGAACATAGTCGGAGATGTTGTAAATTTGACCCGTATTGGTTCTTTATTCCTAGTATCTATCCATCTTTTATCAGTCCGCCGCGGAAAATTAATCTCCCGCCAGTCCTCCACGAACAAGATGTTACGAATTCTAAATTTTCTGTTTTTCCTTTTGTGTAGTGCGGCGGTCGGTAGTCAGGTTCCCTACGATCTTCCCGAAGCCCGCGCCAGGCTGACCCGGGCGGGTGGCGTATGGCAAACGAATGGTGCGGGGTACTTTTCGGTCCGTTTTGCGTCTCCCCTCACCTACCCTGCCGCCAAGGTGGAACTATCCGCGCGCGCCTTCCTCGCCGAACACGTACGTGCACTTGGCCCCGACGGCCCCGAAGACCTACGGCTGGCACGCAGCAACCGGGGCCATGACGGCAACCACTACCTTCGCTACCAGCAGCTACGCTCCGGGGTGGCCGTGCTCGGGGGGGAGCTGACGCTGGCTGTCGGTCCCGACGGAGCGGTGCGTACCGCAACGGGGTCCCTGCTGGCCAAATCTGATTTTGCACCCGCGGCCGCGCCCCCGAATCCTTCCCCATCCGCCGGTGACTTTCGCCGGCAGGCCATCGCCGCGCTGCTCGATCGTTACCCCTTCGCCCACCAGTGGAATGTGGAAGAAAAAGCACCTGCCTGGGTGAACCAGCACCCCTGGAATCCCGGCCCGGCCGACCCCGCCCACCTGACCCGCGTTTTCGAGGTAGCCGAACCGGGCGACCACCGGCGACTACGCGTGTACCTCGACGCCGCCACGGCCAAGCACGTTTTTGATCACCAGCTGCACTGCGACCTGAACCGCAAGCTTTACCGCCGCTACGTGGCCGACTTCAACGTGCTCTGGGGCGAAAACGACGCTTTCCCCGGTTCGCTGAACGCCGAACGCCAGGAAATGCTGGTCGCCACCGCGGAAACTCACCACCTGCTTTCCCGCACCTTCGGACGTAAAAGTTACGACGACGCCGACGGGCGGATGGACGCCGTCACTGAAACCACTTTCAACAACAACGCCAACGACAATTTCGGGTGCCCCAACGCCCGGGCGGGCACCAACTCCATTCGTAACTGTACCGGCGTGGTTACCGACGACATCGTCGCCCACGAATGGATGCACGTCTACACCTTTAATATGAACGGCCTCATCTACGGGTACGAAAGCGGCGCCGTGAACGAGGCTTTCTCCGACATCTTCGGCGAATGCATCGACCTGCTGAACGGCCGCGGAAACGACACCAACGACCAGCAGCCGCGGCAAAGCTGCGACGGAAACAACCTACGCTGGCAAATCGGCGAAGACGCCCCGGCGCTCGACGGGACGCTGCGCGATCTGTGGCTGCCGGAATGCAAGGACGACGCCTCGAGCCGCGACAGTCCTAATTTTCTCTGCTCCTCCGAGGCCAAGGAAGGGGTGCACACCAACTCCGGCCTCGTGAACCGCACCTTCACTCTGCTCACCGACGGGGGCGTGGTGAGCGAAGACACCATCACCGGCATCGGCATGACGAAGGCCCTCCACATCTTTTACCACGCCCACGCCAACTACGTCACCCGCGTCACCGATTTTCACGCGCTCGGGGACATGCTGATGCTGGCGGCGCGGGATCTGCGGGGTGTGGACCTGCCGGCCCTGACCCTGGTCGATCTGCCGGCCGCGTTCTCCGGAGAGGTGATCGACTCGGCGGACGTCGCCCAGCTGGCCAACACTATCCGGATCACCCAGCTGCGGGGCGAGGGGCCGTGCGAGACCGCCCCCGTCTTGGCCCGGAACCCGCCCGACGTTTGCGCGACCGCCCTGCTGCCCAACCTGTTGCCGCTGCTGGATCAAAGCTGGGAAGACAGTCTCGGCGCGTGGTCCGTGACGTCGTTCTCCGCAGTCGATTCTACCCGGGAGGCTACTTCCTGGCGCGTAGACGGAAACCTGCCCGACGGGCGCGCCGGGCTGGGCGTATTCGCCTCCAGCCCCGACGCGGAAAATTGCCGCACGACCCCCGATAACGGCTTGGCGTCCATCACCAGCCCAATCATCCGGCTGCCCGTGGGCGAATCCGATTTTCGCCTGGCTTTCGACCATTACTTCGCGCTTCAGGAGGAGCGTGATGGCGGCTTGCTGTACCTCTCCACCGACGGCGGGGACTTCGCAATGGTACCCGATTCCGCCTTCCTCTTTAACGGCTACAACGGTCGCCTGCGCGTTGGAAACCGCAACGACAATCCCTTATCCGGAGCACGGGCGTTCACCGGCTCGGACAAATCGAGCACATCCGGAAGCTGGGGGCGGAGCATCATCGACCTGGCCGCCGCCGGTGCGTACGAAGGGGCCGAGATCCGGGTCCGCTGGACGCTGGGGCATGACGGCTGCGAAGGCTGGCTGGGCTGGTACCTCGACGAAGTCCGCGTAGGCTACTGTGGCGAACTGGCCCTGCCCGTCGAATGGCTGCGCTTCACCGGCACCCCCGCCAAAGACCGCGTCGTACTCGAGTGGAGCACCGCCCGGGAAAGCGGTAACGCCGGCTTCTTCGCGGAGCGCCGCAACGCCTCCGGGGGGCAATTTCAGGACGTGGGCTTTGTCGGGGCCGATCCGTCCGGCGTGTATTCTCTGGCCGATCTCGGCGTGGTGCCCGGCGCAACCTACGTGTACCGCTTGCGGCAGCGGGACGTGGACGGCACGGAAAGTTACTCGAATCTCCTCACGGTCACCCTTCCCGCCGGGAACGAATTGCGGGTCTTCCCCAATCCCGCCCGGAACCAGCTCACGATCAGCAACGGCACGTCCGCCGGTACCGCCCGCCTCTTCAATGGCCACGGGCGGCTGATCACGAGCGTAAATTTGAACCGGGGTACCGGACGGCTGTCCACCGGGCACCTCCCCACCGGCGTTTATTTTCTGCGGGTCGGTCCGGTCACGCGGCAGATCGTGCTCACCCGTTAGTAACGGTATTTTTTTGGCGCGGACGCGGGTGCAAGGCAAGACCCTTCGATTGCGTGGTTTGTTTCTTCCCTGACCGCTGCCCGAAGGAGCTAATTTGCCGCTCTGCGGCACAACCTTACTATTTCCCCTTCGTTAGTTCTATGGTCGTCGTAACTTCGGCCTTTCCCCAACAAAGCCTATGGAAACCTTAATCACCATCGGGCAGCTGGTGCTCAGCTTGTCTATTCTCATCGTCTTACACGAATTCGGTCATTTTCTGCCGGCGCGACTTTTTGGTACGCGGGTGGAAAAATTCTACCTCTTTTTCGATCCTTACTTCAGCCTGTTCAAAAAGCAGATCGGCGAAACGGAGTACGGTATCGGGTGGCTTCCGCTGGGTGGCTACGTCAAGATCAGTGGAATGATCGACGAAAGCTTCGATACCGAGCAAATGGAATCGGAGCCACAGCCATGGGAGTTTCGCTCCAAACCGGCCTGGCAGCGCCTCATCATCATGCTGGGCGGGGTAACGGTGAACTTCATTCTGGGCTTCCTGATCTACGCGATGGTGCTCTTTGCCTACGGGCAGGAATACCTGCCGGCCAAAAATGCCGTAGCGGGCATCGCCGTCGACAGCCTCGGTCAGGAAATGGGCCTCAGCACCGGTGATAAGCTGCTGTACGTTGGTGACAAGGAGTTCGAACGTTTTGACCAGCGCATCGTACTGCAGGCCGTCGCCATCGACGGCGTCCGGGAACTGACCGTCGATCGGGATGGTACGGAACGGAAATTGAGCATTGAAAATAAGTGGGCCGATATCCTGACGCGGCATGAGAACAAGAACGCGGGGCTTTTTTACCCACGGATGCCCTTCGCCGTCGGTGAGGTCATAAAAGACAGCCCGGCGGAAAAAGCGGAACTCCGGGAGGGCGACCTCGTTGTCAGTCTGGACGGCCGGCCGGTGGCTTTCTATGACCAGTTTGCCGGCATGGTGAAGGGAAAAGAGAACGCCACGGTGCAACTCGGCATCAAACCGCTGGATTCGGAAACCGTAAAGCAGGTCTCCGTAACGCTGACCGACGAGGCCAAACTGGGCGTACGACCCGCCGAGCCCAAGTTTTTCTACGATACCGAGCGCATCGAATACGGTTTTCTGGAATCCTTCCCCGCCGGTTACAACCAGGGGGTACGCTTTCTGAGCAACCAGTTCAAGGCCTTCGGGGAAATGTTCAAGGGCAACATCAAGGTGAGCGAAAGCCTGGGAGGGTTTGCCAGCATCGGGGGTATGTTCGGCAAGGAATGGATCTGGGAGCGCTTCTGGTTCATGACTGCTTCGCTCTCCCTCATCCTTGCTTTCATGAACCTGCTTCCGATCCCCGCGCTCGACGGTGGCCACGTAATGTTCCTGCTCTACGAGGTCGTCACCGGCCGCAAGCCGAGTGATAAATTCATGGAATATGCGACCATGGTCGGCTTCGTGATCGTACTCGGCCTGGTGGTCTTTGCTAACGGCCTCGACGTCTGGCGGGGCATCAAAGGATGGTTTGGATAGTATTTACAGCCGCACACCACCCGGCTTCCGATACCGAAAGGGCATCAGACTTTCCTTTCCCGGATAATCAACTCCTCCGCAACCCCGGAAACTGCGCGACGTCGTCCGGTAGCTACGCCGTGCGCAGCATATCAAACACCCGAGCATGACCAACTACTTCCAATTCTTCGGTCTTCCCGTCTCCCCTACCCTGGACAAGGCTGCCCTGAAGCGTACCTTTTACGCCAACAGCAAACGCTTCCATCCCGACTTCCACACCCTGGCCGACGAGGCCGCCCGCGAAGAATCCCTCGAACAGTCGACCGTTAATAATGAGGGATACAAGATCCTGGCCGACGACGATCGTCGCCTGAAACACCTGCTGGACCTTAAAGGGATACTGGGGGAAGAAGGCAGCAATAAAATGCCCCAGGCGTTTCTGATGGAGATGATGGACATCAACGAATCCCTCCTGGAACTACAGATCGACAATGATCCAGCCGCCAAAGCCGGCATCGACGCCATGATCACCGACTTGGAAACCGGCTTCCGGGAGGAGGTGGCCGACCTGCTTGAACAGTATGAAGACGCCACCGCTACCGCAGCGGACCTGGAGAAACTGAAAAACTATTACCTGAAGAAGCGCTACGTCCGCCGCCTCAAACAACAATCCCCCGAGGTGTGAACCGTAGAAAATTCCCTTTAGACCGGGAGAGCTTGTGAAAAACGCGTTTCTCCCCTCCCGGCCGAGCACCGAAACGGCTTACTTCACCGGGCAAACCCAAAGCCAATAAAATAATTTTGCAATGCTAATCCTCCTCTCCCCCGCCAAGACGCTCGATATGGCCCCCGTAGCTACCGCCGCTACACAACCCCGTTTACTGAAAGATAGCGTCTTGCTGGCCGGAGAATTGAAAAATCAGTCCCGTGCCGACCTCCAGGGCCTGATGCGCATCTCCGAAAAACTGGCCGACCTCAACTTTCAGCGATACCAGGATTTTACGCAGCCCTTTACTTCCGACAACGCCAAACCGGCCGGTTTCGCTTTCCGGGGCGACGTTTATACCGATCTGAAAGTGGACGACTTCACCCAGAACGAATGGGCGTTCGCCAACCGTCAGGTCCGCATCCTGTCGGGCCTGTACGGTATACTGCGGCCCAGCGACCTGATGCAAGCCTACCGCCTTGAAATGGGTACCCGGATGGTCAACGCCCGGGGGAAAAATCTTTATGAGTTTTGGGGCAACCGGATCACCGATATACTCAACGAAGACCTAGAGAGCGGCAAGCACGACCTGGTGCTGAATCTGGCCAGCCAGGAATACTTCAAGAGCGTCAATAGCGACGGTTTGAACGGCTCTCTGCTCACGGCACACTTCAAGGAGGCCAAAGACGGCAAATACCGCGTGGTGGCATTTAACGCCAAAAGAGCACGGGGACGCATGGCTAATCTTATCACCAGGGAAGGAATCACAACGGCGGAACCACTAAAGGAGCTGGTGGTGAACGATTACGTGTACAATGAGGAACTCAGCACGGAGCATGACTGGGTTTGGGTAAGGCAGTAACGCTGTTTCGCTGTGCTAAGCGTGCAGGGGGCTTCTTTAGCTGCCCGCACCATCGTACGCTGCATCAGGTGCGGAGCACTACACTTCTAAATAAGATCATCATCCTCCTCCACCGGCTTACGCGGCTTGCGTCCCGGTTTCTTCCGTTTCTTTTCCACCTTACGCGGCGGAGGTGGCGGTTTTTTGATCCGGGAAACGATCTTGTTGGGGCCCTCACGGCGTTCCACGGCCCGGCGGGCGATGTCCTGTGCCGTAATGTCGAGTTGTCCGCTGGCTTCGAGTCGCATCCCTTCCACGCTCTTGGTCGTAGTGGGTACGGCATCGAGGCGCTGGCGATCGATTAACTTTCCGGTCACGCTACAAGTGCCGTATACTTTATTTTTAATCCGGAGCATCGCGTTCTGCAAATCCTGAATGTTGTCGCGTTTTCGCAGCACCTGCTCTTTCAGTAGTTCCATTTGGCTGACGGAAGAACTGTCTTCGCCCATATCCGCACCGAAGCCCTCGGACATCGTATCGTTCAGCTCCGTGACCTGGTCCCGAAGCATTTTAAGTTCCGTTTTTGCCTGCTGGTAATCGGTTTTGATACGCTCCGCAAATACCGCAAACTCCTTTTCGCTATATCTTTCCATGGGTGACTTGGTGTATAAATCAGAGAGGGTTAAATCAGCAATTTGAATTGCTTATGCCTTCCAATAATACATCTTTTTTTTAGTTATACAAATTCAGGATGCCCTGAACAATAGATTTGACGCAAAGACGGGCAATTCGTTACAAAACCCACTCCGAAAACAAAGTAACGGATCGGAGGCGCTAAGTGTTGTTGCGGATAAACAAGGCAAATAAGGTCATCCCGTCTAATGTCTTGCGGTAATTGGAAACTTACCGAGCTCGTATCGGTACTGCAACAGTAACGGTAAAAGCTCATCAGAAATCACTCACCCGTTCGCCGTAAATAATTTTAGTCAGCCCGGGTTTGTTGGAAGTATCCATCAGTACGTGGTGTACCACAATACTTAAGCGTCATCCCTGACTGACCGGGTCAATAATTGCAGGGGGCGCAAAAGTAACCGAATAATCGGGTTAAGCAAGCCGATACCATTTATTTTCCAACAAGCTCCGCCGTAACTTTGTGGTCACCAGCACAACTACCCGGGGGGTTTGTGTTGTTGTTAAACCAACGGCCGGAATTCTTTCCGGCCTGGTAATTACTGACTTCCCCGAATAGACAATCCCCCTCTTAACCGAGGGCGTAAAAGAAATACGCAAACATGGCCATCTTTATCACCGACGACTGCATCAACTGCGGAGCCTGCGAACCGGAATGCCCCAACACCGCCATCTACGAAGGCGGCGTGGAATGGAAAATGGGAGAAGGAACTACGATCAGTGATTCCTACAAACTGGAAACCGGTGCCGTCGTCGAACCGGACGCCGAGCAGGAGCCCGTCAGCGACGACCTTTATTACATCGTCCCCGACAAGTGTACCGAATGTGTAGGCTTTCACGAAGAACCGCAGTGCGCCGCCGTTTGTCCGGTCGACTGCTGTGTTCCCGATCCCGAGCGGGAAGAAGAAGAGAGCGTTTTGGCGGCCCGCCAGGCTACGCTGCACGCTTAAGGTTTTAATTCGAGGTTCGCCATTTTTGTATTGCTCCGCGTATTAAGGTCCTGCAGGCCGCAAGTTTGTTATTGCCGCGCATCTTTTTTAAACACGTAACTGCGCTGCTGAATCCCGTCAGGCAGACGCTTCGAAGACGAGTTATCCCAAGCACGGCGTACAACAGCATTACCGCTTGGTAGTCCAGGCCGGTACCACCGTCACCAGGATTGGCTGCTCTCCCGTTTCATCGCGTACTTCCACCTCGATGGATATCTCTCCCTTGGGTTCGGTTTTTATCCGGTGAAGCTGGGCTTCCGTCAGGCGGGCAACGGCACGGATACGGCCGCTGGAACGACGCACGAAGCGGGCATCCAGACTTTTCACCAGCGGCAGACGCTCTTCGGGCAGGCTCAGACCCATCATGGTTACGGCGACCGATTCGGCTACGGTGATCATCACTCCGGCATGAACCTGGCCCAGGTGGTTACGCAGTCCCGCGTCGTTGGGCACGTGAGCTATCCACTCCCGCTCGTCGACTTTTTCGAACGTCACCATGGCGGTTTCCAGGAAGGGGACGGCCATGCGCAGGGCCATGTTGGTGGCTTGCATTTGCATCTCGGGGGGCATTTCCGCAATCCGGGCGAAGGCCGTTTGTAATTGATTAGCCAAGGTTCATTTTTTTAGCGCTTAACGGGAAACTCGTTATCTGTGTACTACCGGATCACCGTCTCCGCTTAATGCCCAGAACGCCGAGTAATCCCCGCGTAAATTCCCTGGCAATCGTACGTCCGATCTGCCGGGTCGTCGTATTGCTCATCACCTTCTCGAAGGTAGATTTTTCAGCGCTGCGGCGGGAGCCGGATTTCTTCGCCTTGGTCTTCTGCTCTTCCATCTCCGCTTTGTGCTCGGCTTTTGCGGCTTCCTCCATCTTTTTATTAAGCATCTCGTAGGCGCTTTCCCGGTCGATGTCCTGATTGTACTTTTTCACCAGCGGGCTGCGGTCCACGATTTCCTTGATCTCCGCTTCTGTCAGTATGTCCATCCGGCTTTCCGGCGCGCGCAGCATCGTACGGGCCAGTGGTGTGGGCCGCCCCTTGCGATCAAGCGCCGTCACCAGCGCCTCGCCCGTACCCAGTTCGGTAAGCACGGTATCGACGTCGTAGAAATCCGAGATCGGGTAGTTCTGACTGGCCAGTTTAATGGCTTTACGGTCCTTCGCCGTAAAGGCGCGCAGGGCGTGCTGCACTTTCAGCCCCAGCTGACCGAGAATGTCGCTCGGAATATCGGCGGGGTTCTGCGTTACGAAGAACAGCCCCACCCCCTTGGATCGAATTAGTTTGATGATCGCCTCCAACTGGTCGAGCAGGGCGTCGGTTGCCTCCTCAAAGACCAGGTGCGCCTCGTCGATGAAAATGACCAACTTAGGCCGGTCGAGATCACCCTCTTCGGGGAATGTTGCGTACACCTCGGCCAGTAACTGCAGCATGAAGGTGCTGAACAGCTTGGGCTTGTCCTGCACATCGGTCAGCCGGAGGATGGAGACGATGCCCCGGCCGAGTTCGTCGAACCGCGTCAGGTCTTCCACTTCGAAGCTGGTTTCGCCGAAGAACTCCTCGGCGCCCTGGCTTTCCAGTTCCACGATCTTGCGCATGATTGCGCCGGTACTGGCGGAACTGATGCGGCCGTAATCGGCCTCGATCTCTTTCTTTCCCTCGCCGGTGATCCACTGCAACAGTTTACGGAAGTCTTTCAGGTCGAGTAACGGCAGGGCACTCTCTTCGGCGTACTTGAACACGACGGCCACGATGCCGCTCTGCGTATCATTAAGGTCGAGCATCTTGGAGAAAAGCACCGGCCCGAACTCGACTACCGTCGCCCGGAGGCGGGCACCCGGCTCCCCGCTCAAAGACAGCAGTTCAACGGGGCTGCCGCTCGCCTCGAAGGGGATGCCGATGGCGGCGTGCCGTTCCTCGATCTTTGCGTGTCCGCCGCTGGCGACGGAGATTCCGGAAAGATCGCCCTTGATGTCCATCAGTAAACTCGGAACTCCCTCCCGGCTCAGTTGTTCGGCAATAATCTGGAGCGTCTTCGTCTTACCGGTACCCGTGGCGCCGGCGATGAGGCCGTGGCGGTTGAGCGTGCCGAGAGGAATGCGTACCAGGGAGCCGGTGAGCGTCTCCTCGCCCAGCATTGCGCCACCGAGCACGAAGCTGGGGCCTTTAAACGTGTAACCTTCTTCAATGGATTGGCGGAACTGATCGGGAATGGACATATTGGTAGTTTGGTCTTTTAGTTTACAGGTATAGACGGATAGGTAAGGCGTTGGACACTACTTTACGTTATTCCATTTATTGATCCGTTTATCGTATTTCTTTTTGCTGAACGGCCAGAGGTCGGGATTACCGACGGATTCGAGGCGGGCTTCCTGGTCCTCAGGCATCAGTTCGGAGAAAAAATCAATACCGGCAATCTTCTCCACCGCGTCGATGCTCATAACGTATTTCGGCAGGGGATCAAAGCTGATCTCGTTTGGAATCACGAAACCGATCCCCTTCTGCTCGGGGTCGTCGAGGTCGAGCAACACTTTATAGTAGGCGGCGGGGATGGCCACGCGGTTGGTACGACCGATGGTCCCCTTGGGGTCCTGGGTCATTACGGGGCCGGTAACGACGTAGAGCCGCTTAAAACGGTTGGCCCAGTCGCGGGTAAGTTCTTCGAGTTCGCGCCATACGCCCTGGTTGAACTGGCGGGCCTGGGGGCTGATGTTGGATAAGTAAAAGGTTTCGCGCGCCAGCTCATCGTTCCAGGCAAAATCGGCGAAGGGAGCGAGATGGCCCCGGTCGTAGCCCGAGCCGCGGTAATCGTTGTCGTTGGCCGAGCCGGTACGCACCTCGGGGTCCGGCTTGAATTTGCGGGGGCGTTTACCCCATTTTTGCTGCAGGTTTTTGCGCTCGAGGATGTAGGCAACCCATTCGGCCTGTTCCCAGTCTTCATCGTAGCTGAGGCTGAAGCCCTCCCGGTCGATGCGCTGTCCGCGCGTGCCCGTCGGGGCGAAGTAGCCCTCGCCGGCGTAATCGATCCGTTCCGTTTCGGCGATGGAACCGTCACCTCCGAAGGCACCGAAAGCCCACACCAGTGCGGCGAGCAGAGCACCGAAGATGCCGACTTTTGCGATGGTACCGCCGCCGGCCGTTCCCCGGCCCTGCGATTCATGATTTCTGCGAAGTTTTGCCATGTCGTTTGTCGGTTTCTGAAAACGTAAATTTACAAACACACGGTGGCATCATCGGCGCACCGACCACAATTGTTTAAAATTTATCTTTTCCACGGTTTTACCCCAGCCTTTTCATCCGGAACACCAGCGTATATCCCGCCCGGTCGTCGATCGTGATTTCCCCCTTCAGGCGCTTGGCGCGCATCCGCATATTGTCTTTACCCTGGCCGGTCTTTTGGGCGCGGACGCGGGTGCCAAGAGAGGTTTTTGTGCCCGGTTTTACGGGGACGGGCGGCGACCCGTTGTCGCGAACGAAAAGCTCGAACTGCTGGGCGAACTGCTTTACCTCGATCTCCACTTTGGTGGCGTTGCTGTGCCGGGCGATGTTGTTGATCGCTTCTTTATAGATGAAGTAAAGGTCCTGACGGATGTTGCCCGGCAGTTCCTCGTTGTTGTCGAAGCCGCTGGTCCGAAAGTCGTAGCGGATATCGATGGGCAGCAACACCTCATCGGCGTGCTCCTGCATGCGTTGCAACAGGTTGCCGATGGTATCCCTCCGGGAGTCGATACTCCAGATCACGTCACTCATTTTCGACATGGCGCTGCGGCCGGCCTCGCCCACGGTATGAAGGCGCTGCTGGAGTTTGCGGTCGTCGGTCTTATTCTTTAACAGTTCGGCCTGCAACGTGATGCCGGCCAGCAAGCCGGAGACCTCGTCGTGTATGTCGGAGCTCAGCTGGGTGCGGAGTTGTTCGTTGCGCAGTTTTTCGCGCAGCCGGCTCTGCAGAATAAAGAAGATCAGGGCGGCAAAGGCCAGGATGATAAGGATCTGAAACCAAAGCTTTTCCACGAGGTACTGCCGCACGTTAAGGGTCAGGATGCGTTCCTGTTTGCCGTAATTCTTGTTGGCGCCCGCCCCCTGAATGTGCAGCAGGTACCGGCCCGCGCTGAGGTTATTAAAGCGGATCGTCCGTTCGTTGACCAGCGGTACCCAGTCATCGTTGAATCCTTCGAGACGGTAGCGGAACTGGCTCCCACCGGGTAGCTGTCCGGCGGGGAGGGCGAAGGAAACGGCAACGTTCTTTTCGTTGGCGTACACGGTCACCTGCCGGAGCTGATCAAGATTCTCCGTGATGATGCGCGGTTCGTTACGGCCGTAAATACTCACCTCGGTCAGCATCACGTCCGTACCGGCTTCACGTCCGGAGAGGTCCTGATCGCGGAAGGTCGTCAGCCCGTTGACTCCCCCGAAATAGTATTGCCCCCGGCGATCCCGGTGATGGCTGAAGGGAAGAAATTTGTCGTTGGCCAAGCCGTCTTCCTGGTAGTAGCGGCGGAACGAGCCCGGCTCCCGGTCGGTCGGCATGTGTACGAGCCCATTCTGGGTCGAAAGCCAGAAGCCACCGGTGGAATCGGGTACGATGCCGTAAACGACATTACTGCTCAGGCCCTCCCGGCGTCCGTACTGCGTTTGCGTCCTGGTCTTGCGCCGGTAGTGAAACAGTCCGGCATCGGTACCGAGCCACAGGTCACCGAGACTGTCTTCGTGGATATCGAAAATTGCTTTTTCAACCTCCACCGCACCCGCGTCCGCGCCCTGATCATCTTCCGCGGCATCGGGAGCGGTAACCTCAAACTTTCGCACATTTTTCGTTTCAGGATCGAAGCCGATGAGGCCCCGCTGGGCGGTACCGATCAGTAATTCCCCGCTGCTGATCGCCCGCAGGCAGTTGATGCGTAAGCCCGCTACCAGCGGCGGTGCTCCCTCAGCCTCCGCCACGGGTTGAAAATTTCCGGTAGCCAGGTCGAAGCGCAGCAAGAGCCCCACGGCGGTCGGGTCGGAAACCCCCAGGTACAACTCTTCATCCGGGCCGAAGGCCATCGCCCGGGGGGTATACTTCACGGCGTAGGTTTTGGTCAAGCCGGAAGCAATATTATAGCAGAAAAGAAGCCCGCCGCGCCGTAATCCGACGGGCTGGGCGCACCCCCAGAGCGCGTGTGCTCCGGCGTCGTAGATCAGTTCGGTCCCCGTACGGAAAGCGACGGTACGGGTGGTATCGGCCGCCGAGCGCAGCACCAGGGTTTCCAGCCGTTCCTTACCGGGGTGTTTTACGTAAAGCACACCATCCTCCTCCATGAAATAGATCCGCCCATTGCGGTCTTCGGTGATGCCGCGCATGCGATTGCGGTAAAGTTCCCCCTGGCCTTCGCGCAACATCAGGTAGTTTTTGACCGGGTTCACGTAGCGCTCCACCACGCCCAGCCCCTCACGCAGCCCCAGATAGACGGTCTGCCGGAAATCGACCGCGGCCATGGCGGACACCTGCCGCTGGGTGGGCAGCGGATCTTCAAAGAGGGCGAAATTTCCGGCGGTATCCACCAGGGCGTACTCATCGGGGGATTGCTGGCCGAGAATGTCCTCGGTGGCGGGCAACATGAGCTGGCCGAGGCCGTCGCGGTAGATGGTCGGGTACCGCAGGCCGGAGTTGTCGGTATTGACCGGCCGGGGATCGTTGCGGTCATCCGGTCGCCAGGTGAATAGGGGAATGCCTCCACGAAAACTGATGTATACCCGCCCATCGGCTGCTTCGGCAAAGGTGTAGAACCGGCGCACCCCGGCCCGGTCCTGAAAAGGCCGGCTCAGTACCCGCCCGTCATTGGCGCTGATGTGGCGAAAGCCGTGCTCTTCGTCGTAGAGCAAAAACTGACCGTTGGTGTGGGCCAGCAGGGCAACCCGGGGGGTAAGGGTCGTCCAGGCATCAGCGGGCTCGTGGTAGATCACCGTGAATTTTTTACTTTCCACCCGGGCGTTGGGGGTATACTCGTAAATAAAGGTACCCTCGGTGCCGATGGTGACGACAAAGGTCCGCCCCAACCGGTCGGTCGTGATCGCCCGGGGATAGCCGAGTACGCCCGTGCTGGGGGCCAGGCGGACCTGCTCCACGCTGAAATTTCGGGGATCGAAGCGATCGAAATAGCCGTAAAAGTCCTGGAAGGTGACGACGAACTTACCCTCGTTGTCGGGGCTGAATCCGGCAACGGCACCGCGACTCAGCCCCGGCTCACCGGTTGCCCGCTCGCCGAAGCGGCGAAAGCTTTGCCCGTCGAAGCGGTTCAGCCCGTCCATGGTCGCTACCCACAAAAAGCCGTCTTCGCCGATGTGGAGCTGGTTGATCTCCCTGGTCGAAAGGCCATCCGTTACGGTGAAGTACTCAATACGGGGCGGTTGGGCGTTGGCGGGAGTCAGGGCCGTTGCCGCCAGCAGGAACAGTACGTGAAGAAGGTGTTTAAGCACCCGGCAAAGTTAAGGGCTTGTTCGGTAATCAAGCAGGCATCCGTCACCGCTCTGATCTTTCAACACGGCCATGAACCGGGCGCACTGAAAATCAATGCTGCCCAAACACCAGATCGGAAGCTTGCACGGCCTCAAAAAACAGCTGCCGGTTCACGCCCGTTCGCTCAAAGCCGAAGTGGGCGAACAGGTTTTCGGTCGGCATATTGCCGGTGAGGTCGTCCTTGGCCATCGGGCAGCCGCCGAAGCCCCGGATAGCCCCGTCGTAGCGGCGGCAACCGGCGGCCATTGCGGCGGATATTTTTTCCTTCCAGGTAGCGGGGGTGGTGTGCAGGTGAGCCCCGATGTCGAGATCGGGGTAACGGGGTAGCAGACTGTTGAACAAGTAGCTGATACCGGCCGGCTCGCTCACGCCGATGGTATCGGAAAGCTGAAAGGTGCGAATGTCCAGTTTTGCCAGGCGGCTTACCCACTGCTCCACAACCTCCACGTTCCAAGGGTCACCGTATGGGTTTCCGAAGCCCATGCTCAGGTAGAGCACCATCTCCTTGCCGGCGGCCACAGTAAGATCCTGAATCTGCTTCACACGCTCCAGGCTTTCCGCCAGGGTAGCGTTGGTGTTTCGCAACTGAAAGGTTTCACTGACGCTGAAGGGGTAACCGAGGTATTGGATCTCGGGGTGTTCGAGGGCGGCAACGGCACCGCGCCGGTTGGCAACGATGGCGAGGAGTTTCGTATCGGTACTGCTCAAATCAAGCTTTCCCAGCACTTCCGCCGTATCTCGCATTTGCGGAATGGCCTTGGGGGAAACGAAACTTCCGAAATCGAGGCTATCGAATCCGCAAGCTAAAAGCCGCTGAATATAAGCTGCCTTCGAAGCGGTAGGAATAAATTTTTTGATTCCCTGCATGGCGTCGCGGGGACATTCGATAATCTTGATCGTATCGTCGGTAGTGGTGATGTTCAAAGCAAAATGGGTAGAAGAAGAAAAATACACCTTACGGTAAAATTCATGGGCATTCGCTCAACACCTCAGCGGGCTCCGTAGTTTTGCCCCTGCAATCAACCTTGTCCTTCATCATGATCAAGAACGCCACTACCATCACCGTCATCGGTTTCGTACTCCTCTTTGTGGGCATCATGACACTGTTTCTAAACGTCGTCGGGGTTGATTTCTTTTTACTGGAATGGCTGTACCGTTGGAACGTAGCCGTTTCCTACATCATCCGCATCTTCATGATCCTTGCGGGTTTTGTGCTGATCTATATCGGGCAAACCGACTGGGACCGGGAAGAAGCTTAGCGTAATCCGACTCAGCCCCCATAAAGAGTTTTCCCCTGCATCCCGCGGCCGCGCCCTAGAACGCCACCAGGTACGTAAGGCCAAGCCCCCCGGCACACCGGTCACGATCGGTAGCCCCGTAGTAGCGCATGCGGGTATAGCCGAGGGCGAAATTACGCCAACCGATCTCGATCTTGGTGCCGAACGAAGGGTCGTAGTCCCGATCCTCCCCCAGCCCATCGGCCCGGAAGCGGATGTTCCGGTCGGTCAGCACACCGAGGCCGACGCGAAAATTGTCGTTCAGCCAGTAGTGCGCCGTCAGGTGTAGCGGGATGCGGGTCATGCGGACGTGCGCCCCGTCGGTAAAGTTCCGCCAGTATTTGTATCCGACCGTGGCGTGCAGCATGAAGCGGTCGTATTTCGGCAGGCGGAACTGCACCCCACCGACCAGGGAAACACCCTGCGCGCCGCGGATGATCCGGGTTTCGCCTTCCCCGGAAGATATCCAGCCGGCCCGGTCACCGCCGAGCTCAAAAGCACCCCCCACCAGGAATTTCACGGGGGAAGACTCCTTTACGTTTTGCGCAAATACCGGATTCGTCCCAAGGGTAAGAAGAAAGAAGAAAAGGGTTGAGAATTTCATCTTGGTAAATTAATGATTGCGGACGATAACGTCAAAAGTGATAGCTTTACTTTTAAAAGACTGGTATTTTTAATAATGTTTCCTCGCGCTAAATGTTCAGCAGCAATACTAACCATCATTCTTAACGCCTAAATTTTTCACTTTAAGCAGCTGCGCTGACCGCCATGCAGCCGTCGACTGCCGCAGGGGTGCGATGGTTGTGGTTTTTACCTTTCGCCCCCCCCGTAAAACACATGGTCAGTTGCTCCATCGCTTGGTAACTGGGGCGGGAAAAAGTGAAGCGATAACACCAGCCGGGCTGGTCGAGGGTACTGATCAGGCGAGCGTTTTTACCCTGTAACGGTTTGTCCCATTTCGTCATCGGATTTTCGTGTTTACGGAAGGCGAATCCCGGCAGAAAACCCGGTCGATAAAGCCCTTCCTGATGGCGGGTACGGATCCCCGCCAGACGAGACAGACCCAAACGAGGTGATCCGCCCAGCGAGTGTCTTCCCAGGCGGCGAGCAAGTCGGGATCCAATTCGGTGCGCTTGCGGTAGCCAAACTCGAGATTGGGGCTGAAGTCAAGATCGCGCAGATTGATGCGGCGCACATCGGTGTTCTTTGAAGACTGCGCCCCGGCTTCGTAGGCGTCGGCCAGGGCGAAGTTGTAGGATTCGGCGTTGGGGTGACCTACGATGATCAGGATGTTCATCATTTGCGTAATTTCCCCTATAATGAGACATAACCGGTAAGGTTGGAGGCAAGCGAGCTTTGATTACAAATCGCACAGGCAGGCGCCCTCCTTTGAGCCGAACCGCTTGTTTTTTGACGGGCATTGGGTGGTAAGCTGACAATTCCGTCGTCGGACCGCGCAACACAATGGGTGTACTCTTGTAAATTATGGAAAGAGGAATTCTGCGAAGCAATAATCTAATATCAAAAAAAACGCGTCTGGAGAACGCTTTATTCACTCGCAGCCGGAGGATGCGTCGGCCACTACTCCGCCCCTTCCAACCGGTATTTGATTCCCATCCGCTCGATCTCTTTCACAAATTCCGTATCCGGTGCTACGGTTCGCTTAAGGGCAAACATCTTCAGCTTGGCGTCCTCCTCCCGGTCATAAAAGACCATGCGCAGTTTGGCGTCGCCCTGGAAGCGCTGGCAGAGATCGTCGAGTGCGACCACCCTGGCTTCCGTAAGGTCCTCTAGCGGCATTTTGAGGATAATGGCGTTGGTCAGTTCTTCCCCTACACCTTCCAGCAGTTTTATTTCGGAGATTTTCAGTTCCAGCTCTTCGCTTTGCCACTTTTTCTGAAAGGTAGCGGTCAGGAACAAGGCCGTCCCCTGCACCAGTACGTGCTTAAACTTCATGTAATCTTCGCCGAAGAGTTTGAACTCGATGGTTTCGTCGTAGTCCCCGAGTTCAAAGATGCCCCAGCCGTTGCCGTTCTTGCTCACCAAATGGCGGGCCCCGACGATCATGCCGGCAATCTTCACGGTACTGCGTCCGTACTTTTTCGGATCGAGGTCTGCCAGCCCGCAGGTGACGTAGTTATCGATCTCCACTTTATACCCGTCGAGGGGATGGCCGGAGACGTAGATGCCGGTTACCTCCTTCTCTCGGCGCAGTTTTTCGGGCAGCAGGAAGGGCTTGGCCGCTGGCGGTGTCGGGGGCTCCACGGCAATTTCTTCCTGTACAGCGGCGAAGAGGCTGGAGGCTGCTTCGGCCTGGCGGGCGAGGGTACCGTTGGCCGTCTTAACCGCATCTTCGAGGTAAGAATCGAACTTTGGCGTGGGGGCGTAGTACTGCGCGCGGTGCATATCCTCGAAGCAATCGAAGGCACCGGCATCCACCAGGGCCTCCAGTACCCGTTTATTTACCGAGCCGGGCTCGATGCGCAGGAGCATGTCGAACAGATCGGTAAAATCACCCTCTTTGCGGCAATCGAGAATGGCCTCCACGGGCCCTTCCCCGACGCCTTTGAGGGCGGTCATCCCGATGCGAATGGCCCCGGCTTTGTTGACCGCGAAATCGCCCTGGCTTTCGTTGATGTCGGGCTGCAAAACGGGTACGTCCATGCGCTTGCACTCCCGCAGGAAGAAACTCATCTTGCCCTGGTCCGATTTGTTGTGGGTCAGTACCGAAGCCATGTATTCCGCCGGGTAGTGCGCCTTGAGGTAGGCGGTGTGGTAAGCCACCAGGGCATAACAGGTCGAGTGGGATTTGTTAAAGGCGTAGGAGGCGAAGGCTTCCCAGTCTTTCCAGATCTTGCCGAGTTTGTCTTCGGGGTGGCCATTGGCGGTCGCGCCCTCGACAAACTTCGGGTACATCTTATCGAGAACTTCTTTTTTCTTCTTACCCATTGCTTTTCTCAAAACATCCGCTTCTCCTTTCGAGAAACCGGCTAGGGACTGAGACAGCAGCATAATTTGCTCCTGGTAGACGCAGTTGTGGAGAAGAACATTGTTTCCTACGAAGTTGTGAATTCCTTCTACGGATATGTCGTAGACTTTTTCGGAACCGGCTGGGGTTATGGAAATTATTTCGTCCCAGACTACTTTGTTTGTCCTGAGCGCGTTGAACCCCACCCCCGGCCCCTCCCCGGTGGGGAGTGGGGACGTTGGAGGCGTGACCTTCGAGGCAGATATAGCAATATATCCCGCCTCTATTCCTCTCGCGGAGAGATCAAGTTCCGTGCTCAGAATTTCTTTACCGCCGGAAACCCCACCCCCGGCCCCTACCCGGTGGGGAGGGGTGAACTTCTGATTATATCTCTGGGCAAGAACCAGTGATTTCTGTGGGTAATTATAGCTCAACGTTGGAGACGTGACAGGCGTTTCAGAAGAAACTTTCGTTGGGTACGGTAGTGGTCTGTCCTCGGTACTCTCAACCAATGCACGAAGTTTTTCAAGAACACTGTCAATGTCATTAAGTACCTCCTCGTTTGTAAAGCGGATGGTTTTATAGCCAACGTTGGTAAATTCCCGCTCCCGTTCTTTATCAGCAAGCAGGATATCGGGCCACTTACGCTGCCTCCCGTCGATCTCAACTACAATTCGTTTTTTAGTACAAACAAAGTCAGGGATACGGTTCCCCATCGGTTTTTGCCGGTGAAATCGCTCACCGCAAATCCGTTTCCCACGCAAAGCACTCCACATCAGCTTCTCGGCTTCGGTAGGATTGTGGCGCATTTTTTTTGCAAAAACATAAACCGCGTTAGTAACCGACGTAGGTACATCCCAGTACACTTGCGTAACTTCTCCACCGGCATACTTGGAGTTGTCGGTAAGAGAGGTAGCCCATTCTCTACGCGCTAATCTATTTCCTGCCTCTCCTGCAACGTCTTCCCTCCCCACCGGGGAGGGGCCGGGGGTGGGGTCAACCAAATCAACTTCTTCAGAAACCAACTCAGCAGGCGTACCAACCCTATCCCCCACCCGCAGCCGGTCCAGCCGCCGCCAGCCAGTATCAACCAAAACCCGGTGATTAGCCGTCATCTTAACCCGCTTGCCACTTTTAAGGACAACCTCAAAGACCGGCTTTACTCCATTACAAACCCAGTGCGTTAGCCACCCAGTAGCCGTCTTATATCCCGGAGCAACCCCCTGGCAAAGAAAATCTCCCACCCGATCCTCAAGCGCGTCAATTCTAACTTGCTTGCCAGTCACGGCATCGTGTACCATTGTATCGCCCGCAACGCAAATACCGTAAGTCTCGTGTAGGTACTCCTCCATCGCGGGCAGGTCATACACAATCGGCTTGCGCCCATGCTTCCGCTCGATGAACTCGGGGATATACTCCAGCGGGCCGGGACGGTAAAGCGCATTCATGGCGATCAAGTCATCGAAGGTCGTTGGCTTGAGGTTCTTCATGTGCTTCTGCATCCCGCCGGACTCGTACTGGAAGATACCATTAGTCTCGCCGCGCTGAAAGAGTTCGTACGTCTTCCCATCGTCGAGGGGGAGTTCGTCAACGTCGATGTCGATGTCGTGGTTCTCCTTGATCATCCGCAGGGCGTCCTTAATGATGGTGAGGGTTTTGAGGCCCAGGAAATCCATCTTCAGCAGACCTGCGTCTTCCGCCACCGAGTTGTCGAACTGGCTGATGTACATGCCCGTTTCCTTGTCCGCCGTGACGGGAACGTGCTCGGTGATGTTGCTGGGCGTGATGACGACCCCGCAGGCATGAATGCCCGTATTGCGGATCGAGCCCTCCAGCTTTTTCGCCATTCGGATCATCTCCCCGATCTGATCGTTCTGGCCGGAAAGATCGCGGAAGGCGTAGGCTTTGTCCACGTCCTCGCCGTTCATTTTTCCCTTCAGTTTGGGGGCGATGTCGCCGTCGGCCAGCACATCCTTCAGGCTGGCACCGAGTGCCTGGGGGAAGGACTTCGCAACGCGGTCGACCTCACTCAGCGGCACGTCCATCACCCGGCCGACGTCGCGCAGGCTGGATTTGGCCGCCATCGTTCCGTAGGTGATGATCTGGGCCACCTGTTCCTGGCCGTACTTATCGATCACGTAGTCGATCACTTTTTGCCGGCCCACGTCGTCGAAATCAATGTCGATATCGGGCATCGAGACGCGCTCGGGGTTGAGGAATCGCTCAAAAAGCAGGTCATACTTGATGGGGTCCACGTTGGTGATGCCGACGCAGTAGGCCACGGCGGAACCGGCGGCGGAGCCACGTCCCGGACCGACGCTGACACCCATCTCGCGGGCGGCGGTGGTGAAATCCTGCACGATCAGAAAGTAGCCCGGATAGCCGGAAGCTTTGATGACGCTGAGTTCGAAGTCGAGCCGTTCCCGTGTTACTTCATTGATCTCGCCGTAGCGTTTGATCGCTCCTTCGTAGGTGAGATGGCGGAGGTAGTCGTCCTGGGTTTCAAATTCGGCCGGCATCGGGAAGTTCGGCAGCAGCACGTCGCTGGCCAGGGTGAGGACTTCGATCTTATCGTACACCTCCATCGTGGTGGCCACCGACTCCGGGTGGTCGTGGAAGAGGTTAGCCATCTCCTGCTGCTTCTTGAAGTAGAAGTCGGAGCTGGGGAAGGAGAACCGCTTCGGGTCTTCCTTCAGTGAGCCGGTATTGACGCACAGCAGCAGGTCGTGCGGCAGGTGGTCTTCTTCCTCTACGTAGTGGCTGTCGTTGGTACAGATCACCTTCACGTTGTGCTTCATCGCCAGGGCCATCAGCTTCACGTTGATGTCCTCCTGGCTTTTACCGGAGTAGATCGTGCGCCCCTCGCGGTCTTTGCCGAGGTCGATATCGTCGATGCCCCGGTGGCGCTGAATCTCGATATAGTAGTCGTCCTCGAAGATGTTCAGCCACCATTTCAGGGCCTCTTCGGCCTCCTCATCCTTGCCGGCAATCAGCAACTGAGGAATCTCGGCACCGATGCAGCAACTGGTCACGATCAGCCCTTCGTGGTACTTCTCGATCAGTTCCTTATCGATGCGCGGATACTTACCGTACAGCCCTTCGATGTAACCGATGGAACAGAGCTTGCTCAGGTTGATGTAACCCTGCTTGTTTTTGGCCAGCATCAGCTGGTGGTACCGCTTATCCTTCTCCCCGGCGGCGCGGCTGAACGCCTTTTTGTGGCGGTCTTCCACCATGTAGAACTCACAGCCGATCATCGGTTTGATGTTCCGCTTGGCCGCCTCGTTGACGAACTTGAAGGCGCCGAACATATTGCCGTGGTCCGTCAGCGCCACCCCCTTCATACCGTCGTCCACGGCCTTGTCCATCATCGTCCCGATCTCGGCGGCACCGTCGAGTAGGGAATACTGGGTGTGGCAGTGGAGGTGGCAGAATTCCATACGGGGGGGTTGATTCTCAAACAAAATTCAACTGGCCCGTCGACTTTATTTGAGAATGAAGTGATCATTTACGCTTGTTGCGCAAGGTACTAAGCAGACGCATTTTTCAAACAAATAGTTTTCCACACTTCCGCCTTTTTCGGTTGGCGGGGCATCGGTCGTCTTGCGGGCCGAGTGGTTGAGTTTTTAAATATCCGGACAATAGTACGCAGGATTTTTGTGCCGTGTTGAGACGCTGAAACCGGAGTGCAGCCGTAGCTGCATAAGGATTTCAGCAACGAAGCCAGGGTGCTAAAAAACAAGTAATACCGATCAAGTATTCAGGAACTCAACCATTATGTGTTTGTTCCGGTAAGTCGTCCCGTTTTACCGGCCACCTTAGCCTAGGGTGTCGATTCTGTACCTCACGTCACTTGCGGCAGCTCTTTTTTTGGCGCGGACGCAGGATGCAGGGCTGGAATTTTTAGAAGCCGGGTGCCGGTACACCCAAAGACGCCCGCAACACAATGGCTACGGGCGTCTAAAAATTTATTCCGGCAGGCTTGGCCGCATGGAGATGTTCGTTCATCGACCCGGCTTTGAGCGCCGGTGGTCCGCAGGGTTGGCAAGACGGCAAAACCAAGCTCAGCTCAGCTCAGGGAGGATTTTGCTATCGCTGCTACCCGGCGGAATACCGAACGGAAAGTCGGAAGTATGCGGGAATTCTTGCCCTAGATCTCGCCAAAAACGAAGCTGAAGCAGTCTCCGCCGTTGCCTTCGATAGCGCCACCGCCGAGGGCAGTCTTGCCGCTACCGAAGCTGGTCAGACGGCCTTCATCACTCATGTTGAGTCGGTAAGAACCCAGGACGAAAGTAGTCCCCTTGAATGTACGGCCGCCGAAGATGGATTGGGGGTTGGAAATGGTCTTCATAATATATGTTTTAGTTGTTTATTTGATTGTTTCCGGTGTTATGGTTGAGCCACCGGGTTAGCTCGTTTGATTGGCCAGATCATCTCTTGACTTTCCGGCATAATTACGCTTTCTTATTTTGCGTCGGGATCAGGAAATTGATCGTCCTGATTTGGACCGCCAACTACGCCGACATACTGCAAGAATGGGATGGCAACGTTGAGGACAAAATTTATTTCGCCGAATATTCCGCCGGAAGTTTGGCGGGCTTCATTTTTGGTTATTTGTTTCATTATTATTTGTATTATATTGTGATCATTAATTAATTCACCCTGATATTTTTTACAAAAATCCAGAGTAGGTTATACTTTCGACTAACATATTTTTTGAAAAAATAAAAACGACATAGCCAGACCTTAATTATAGCCTTACCAATATTTAGTGGCATAATTTAGCGGTAAGCACGAAACACTCACCCTTTACCATTACACCAGTCAATGTATTTCCTCTATTTTACACTAGCCCTTTTTATGCGCTGCCTGCTATTTTACAAATAAGTCGTAGAGATGTATAAGTAATATTATAGTGATTACAACCAAAAAATAGCTTCTTTGCCTTTTCAACTTGGCTATTTCACCAATAAGTCTTTCAATCTTGTTTCTTTCCAATCCTTTCATTGTAAAATATTTTACTAAAGTATAGCCACATAAAGTTGTCCGCAGCACATGGCCACGGACACGATTCAGCTACAGTTTAGGGCCTCTCAATTCATTGAAATGATCATAGTTGATCCCCCCGCTTGGGCTACTATCACAGTCGCCATAGTATAAACGTCCAAGAAGATAAACTACATCTCCCCAAAAATTGCCACCAGCAACTTCACGAAGTTCATTTAAATTTATATTTTCCATATTGAATATGTTTAAAATTAGTTAAAATATTGATGCTATGAGTTAAACACTACGAATTTAACCGCTCTACCACCCAAGGTAGCTATCTGGATCCCAACCGTTACCGTTATCATTGGATTCTTCTTCACATTCTCCGTAGTACAAACGGCCCAACAAGTAAGTTACGTCCGCCCAGAAATCACCGCCGACTAATTCGTGGAGCTCGTTGATAGATATTTTTTTCATTTTATATATGTTTTGATATTAATTACAAGAATCTTCATAAGCCTGGCAAGCAGACTCAGCCATTTCATCGGCAGAGTTATAAGCAAAAATCACCACTCCAAGTAGTCCTACAAACAAAGGAAGAAGTCCTCCTTCTGTTTCTTGCAATTGAATATTATTGAGTTCATGCATTTTAGCAATAGTCATTTTTATTTATTTGATATTTTAAGAATACAGTCTAGTAAAACAATTAAAATTTAGTTACAAACATCTTCATGAGCTTGACATGCTGCTTCAGCCATTTCATCGGCAGAGCTATAGGCGACAATCGCCATTCCAAGAAAAGCTATTAGAACGGGAATTGGAATCCCGCCTTCTATTTCCTGTAGTTGGGACTTATCAAGGTTTTTCATTTTAAAATTAATCATTTTATGATATTTTTAAAGGTTAAAAACCGGGCAATATCGCCCATTAAGTTTTATTCTAGTTACAGCCATCATCTTCAACTGTACATTCGTCGGTCTGAGGAGTGCTGTCGCCAAACAGCCATGACACCAGGCGAAGAGAAGGAGGGAAAAACACACCCGCAGGCCATGAGACACCTCCTTCAATTGAGGCATACTCTGAGTTGTTAAGAATCTTCATTATGCTTTATTTAACGCTCAGTACTATTACCAGAGTCCTGAGAATCATCAGGGAAGAAAATCGTAGTTGGATTTAGGATAGTCCCAGGCTGATTAGGATCACCAATAATTGGGCCAGAGCCGCCACTAATATTTTGAAGTTCGTTGTTTAAAATAGTCATTTTATATAATTTTAAATTGTTAATCAATTTCAGGCCAGCAACCTGAGGTGGCACTTTTAATGCCGGGACGATGAGTTATTACTATTCGCCACCTGAGTCCAGCACTCGGCCAATTCCTGGGTGATACTCGTCCTCCCGAAAGGCATCGAGGAGAAAAAGCAGAGAAGGCACAAATAACCCGCCATCAATAGCGATTAACTCGCTTTTATTCATTTTGTACATATTATTATCTTTTATGTGACTTCATCTTATTCACTATCAGAAGGCTCATCATCACTAGTCCACCAGATATACAACCTTGCGATTGCTTCGATAGCACCTGGGTATATAGAGCCTCCATTAAGAGTACGGAGTGTTGTATTATTTAAAGTTTTCATTTTTTAAAATTTAAAAGGATTAAAAGTTGAGCAATATGGCCCGTTATTATTTCCCTTCGTCCAGCGATTCCGAATACTCCTCCAAACCAAGCTCTTCGTTCCAGTCGAGCGGCAGGTGAAAGTCATCAGAAAACTGATCAAAGGGGTTTTCGTAGTTGTTGTTTTTAAAAGACATAGTAGTTGAAGGTTGTACTCCTTTCCCATCTCTCTGCCACAAAGATTATTTGTGGTGGTGTATTATGGGTGGAGTGGTATTAAATGACAAATACCCTAGTATTCTTATCCCCACACTACTCCACGGTCAAACTGTTGCTCGCGAAAAAGATCTGGGTAGATCCAACCTGCTTGAGCTAAATCATCGCTCAATACCATGATCGATACTCACCTTAAAGCCATCGGAAACATCACCGTAAGATCAGTTTTATAAGGTCTTCCTACCAGCTTTCACCTTCAATGTCGAATGATTATTCGCTGTAAGGGTTTTGGGAAATTTCAGTATTTTACTGAAATTATCACCCAAGAATCAAGGAAACAATGTCATACGGATCGCAACTCACTTGATTCTCGTCTCCCATTAAGCTACTGGTACCATTCGTACCACCAAATGTATTACCCATTTCTTCGATTTTCAAAAAATTCATACTGTTGTAAATTTATGTGATTAAAAATTTATTACTTGTTCGCGCGGCACTCAGAGTGCCTGAAACGGCGTACAATTACTCTACGTCCGTATCCAACACCCGACCAATGTCCGGGTGGTATTCATCTTCCCGAATGGCGACCAGGATAAAAAGGAGGGAAGGCACGAATAATCCGCCATCGATAGCGATCAGCTCGCTTTTATGCATTTTATACATATCGTTATTATTTTATTTTTGAGCGATTCCCAATACTCCTCTAAAATAAGCTCTTTGTTCCAGCCGAGCGGCAGGTGAAAGTCATCGGAAAACTGATCAAAAGTGTTTTTTGTAATTATCGTTTTTGTAAGACATGGTAATTGAAGGTTATGCTCCTTTCCCATGTCGCTGCCACAAAGATCATTCGCGGCGGTATATAATGGCTGGAGCGGTGTTAATTCTGAGAGAATTATTAGATTGTAAAATATCAGCCACCAGCTAATTTTTAGATAAATTCACGATGTCATTATCTTTGTTAATTATCAACAACTTTGCATCAAAACCTCATCAGACAATTTATTTTTTGTGCAAAAACACCCCTTCGCCTCGCTTAGGCGAAGGGGTATAATCGAATTATGACCTCAAACATTTTGAGTTGTGCATCCACTATCAGATGCCTTATAATTAATTACATCCTAGCCAGTTCCTTATGAACTTACTATTGAAAAGATCACAGTAATTCTCGGCGTATATAGGGGCGTTAGGAAAACCAAATCCACCATTACCACCTCCATCTGCAGCTCCGCCACCGCCACCGCCACCAGCATTGCCAGTCGGCATTATAACACCTCCATTTGTACCACCTCCATTTGTACCGCCTCCAGTGTTACCGCCTCCAGTGTTACCACCATTACTCGAGACTGCTATCGGGATCAAGATGCAATCGCCATTGATCAATGTTGAACCAAACGGGCAGCTACCATCGGGATTTTTGGGAACTACAATTTGTGCGCCAACTGACGATGAAAACATAAACCCTAAGCAGAATACACAGAGGGTAAATAATGATTGATATTTTTTAAGAAAAATAGACATTATATAAAATTTTAAAGTGATTGAAAAATATAATATTACCGCATGTATTGCTACAAATCAAGATAATATTATTCATTAGTAAATAATTATTCGGTAGAAGTAAATTCTAATCAAACGCAGTTTCGGTTTTCAACCTTAAAGCTTCGCTTGATTGTTTCACGACGCAATATTTCCGGATTGACAGGTTTATTGAAGAAGATGGGTTATACTTTTCCCTTATCCAGCGACTCAAGATATTCCTCCAGGCTAAGCTCTTCGTTCCAGTCGAGCGGCAGGTGAAAATCATCGGAAACCTGATCAAAGGGGTTTTCGTAATTGTCGTTTTTGTAAGACATGGTAATTGAAAGTTGTACTCCTTTCCCATGTCGCTGCCACAAAGATCATTTTTGGCGGTGTATTATGGGTGGAGCGGTGTTAAATGATGAATATTAAATTATTTTTTAATTTTTGATTCAGGCGACCTGCCTTCCTCCTTTCGCTAACACAAAAAAAGTTTAGTTCACTATACTACTGATGGAGTCTGATTAATTATGATTACTACCTAATAAAAGGCATATCATTCACTACAACGTCAGCATCGCAAACAAATCAAAAATCACCTCTACGGTCGTTCCCGGCTCCGCGCGACAAGATTCCTGAAGAACATAGTCGATAAAAGCACAAAGAAATACCTGGTTGGATCTTGGGATAAATCGCATACGTTTATTTGATTAGCGGATTTAGCCTTCGCCTTCCCTTTTACTGTTTTACAAAGAAAAGGACGGAGACTATACCTTTTGTAGAGTCAGGTTAAGCTTTATAATTAACCCCAGCCACTGGAATTAAAGCTGTCACAGAGCGTTTTTTATCGAAGCGGACTGCTCGGTCACTTCAGGTCAGCATCGAAGCAGATTTGACGTTCATACCGCAATAATTTGAAATATCACCTGAAGTGACCGGGCACACTGCAAATCAAGCAGCGGCATCGTCCCGCCACAAGGAAATAACGTTGGCGTCGGGAATGGCTTCCGCGGATTCCCGCGCGGCGGCTTTAGGGAAAAACCCGATCTTAAGTTCCGTATGCTCATAATATTCATAACTCTGCCGCAGGTGACAAAAATTAATGGGTGCGCCCATCTCTTTCATCTCCGCCAGGAGTTTGTAAAGTAAGCTCAGCGAGATGCCCATTTTTTCGGCAAAACTCTGGGGCGTACCCGTGCGGCGAAATTTGATCATATTGTGCATGCGGCGCAGGCGGTTTAATTGTCGGTGTAAAGCCATAATGTTTATAAATTTTAGTGGTTGGTGTAAATTTCCGGACCGGTTGCCGTTTCCGCCCGCCGCTGGGCGGGGAGCGGGAAAAAAAACCGTTGCGGCATTATTTGGTCGGTACGGTCGGTGGGCGGTAGCCACGGATCGCTTCCGGAGTGATTGAGGGATAGCATTTCGGTATTCAGGTTTAGGGTGAGGGGACCCTGCCTTACAAAGCAATCTTTGCACCCGCGGCCGCGCCCCAAAAAATAAACGGGTATTACGCGGCAATACGGCGCAGCACCCGGGTAGGAAACTGCTTCAGCCAGAGTTCTTTGTACTTGCCGTCGGCCTCGAGCAGGTCCTGGTGACTGCCCTGCTCCACGAGTTGGCCTTCTTCCAGTACGACGATCTTGTCGGCGTCCATGATAGTACTGAGGCGGTGGGCGATGATGATGATCGTTTTACCCTGCTCCCGCAGCCGCTGCACGGTCTCCTGCACGAATTGCTCGCTCGCCGAATCGAGGGCCGAGGTCGCCTCGTCCAGGATCAGGATGTCGGGGTTGCGGTACAGCGCCCGGGCGATGGCCAGCCGTTGGCGCTGTCCGCCACTCAGGTTGGCCCCGTGCTCGCCCACGTAGGTAGTGAAGCCGCCGGGCAAACTCTCGATGAATTTCAGCAGCCCCAGTTCCTTACAGATGGCCAGGATGCGCTCCATGTCCGGAGCCGTATCACCGATGGCGATGTTCTCCACCAGATTGCCGGCGAACAGGTCCAGGTGTTGCGGCACTACGCCGATGCGCGCGCGCAGACTGTCGTTGGCTACGTAGCTCAGGTCGGTATCCCCGATGAAGATCTTGCCCTTATTGAGCGGGTACAGCTTTTGCAGCAGCGCCGCCAGGGTGCTTTTACCCGAGCCGCTCTCCCCCACCAGGCCGGTTACCCGGCCAGCCGGGATCACGAGGTCGAAGTCGTCGAAGACGTCCTGACGCGAACCGTAGCAGAAGTTGATCTTCCGGAAGCGGATGTCGCCGATCATCGTCGGTTTCAGCTCCATCGTTTCCATTTTCTCCCGCTCGCCTTCGAGATCTACGATCTCAAACAAACGGTCGGCGGCAATGATGGCGTTCTGGATCGTCTTGTTCATCCCGATCAGGCCCTTGGCCGGCCCGGTGAAGTAACCGATCAGGGCGTAAAAGCCCAGCAACTCACCGGGGCTGATCAAACCGTCGATGACGGCGTAAGACCCCGCCCACAGCAGAATTATCGTAAACAGGCGGCTGACGAACTCCGAAGCATTGCCCGAGAAAATACTGTTCATCCCCGAGCTGTAGGTCGTTTGCAGCAGCTTGACGAAGCGGTTCTCCGTCTTCAGGTTGGCGTAGTTCTCCAGCCCGAGTTGCTTGATGGTGCGGATGTTGCCCACGCTTTCCACCAGCTGGTTTTCCAGTTCGGCGCCGCGCTCCATCAGCTCCCGCTCCCGCTTTTTGTTCAGGCGGTTCGTGATCCAGTAGATGAATACATAGCAGGGTACGATGATGAGCAGCACCAGCGCCAGCTTCCAGTAGTAGGTAAACATCAGGCCGAAACTGAACAGGATGATGAATACGTTGACGAGCAGATTCACCGCCACGTCGTTGATGAAGGCCCGGATCTTGACCGCGTCGCCGATCCGGGAGATGATCTCGCCCGTCCGCATGGTGTCGAAAAAGCGCTGCGGCAGACGCAGCAGGTGCTGGTAGTAGCCCAAAATCAGGCGCGCGTCGATCAACTGCCCGGATTTCATCACCATCACGCTTTTCATGGCGCCGATGAAGATCGAGAGGATCAGCAGGCCGACCATGGTGATGCTCAGCAGGTTCAATAATTTGGTGTTGCCGTTGATCAGCACGAAGTCGGTGATCTTCTGGATGTAGATCGAGGTACTGAGCCCGAGCACGGTGTACACGATCGCCCCGAAGAGCGCCTGCATCAGGGTAGACCGGTGCGGCTGCACCAGGGCGATGAAGCGCTGGAAAGTGCTCGTACGCTGGTCACCGGTGGAGAAGTCTTCGGCGGGAGCGATGAGGAGGAGTACTCCCGTCCACTCTTCGCGGAATTTTCCCCAACTCCGTTTTTCCATTTTGCCGGTACCGGGGTCCATCACCTGCACGTACTTGTCGGTAACCTTATAGATCACTACGAAGTGGTGCAGTTTTTTATTGACGATCACGTGCGCCACGGCGGGAAACTCCGCTTCGGTACGCAGGGCGTTTTCGTCGGCCCGGACGCCCTTACAGCTGAAGCCCAGCTTTTCGGCGGCCTGGATCATGCCCAGCAGGTTGGTCCCTTTCTGGTCGGTGCTTGCCATCTGGCGAATCTTGGCGATGGGAAGGCCCAGTTTATAGTGTGCGCCGATGGAGGCGAGGCAAGCCGCGCCGCAGTCGGTAATGTCGTGTTGTTTTATGGTCTTTTTCATGGCTTTCTAGTAGATGGGGTTAAACCAATCGTCGAGGTTGTCGTGCAGTAATTCGAAGAGGCTGCGGCGGGCGATGGTGAAGTGGGTGGTGAGCGTCATGCCCTTGCGCAGGCGGCCGACGTAGCCGTTCTTCAGAGCTAGTTCGTGGTCGAGCAGGGTGCATTTTACCCGGAAAACGGCGGTGCCGTTTTGCTCGGATACGTCGCGCCCGATGTCGTCAACGATGGCGCTGGCCAGCCCCCACTGGTTATGGTTGAATGCGTCCATTTGCAGTTTCACGTCCATGCCCTGGCGCAGCAGGCCGATGTCGTTGGGGGAGACGAAAGCCTCCACGTGCAGGTTACCGTCCGGGGAAACCACGCCGATGGTTTGCCCGGCAACGGCGTACGCGCCCGGTTGCAGGCCGCTGGCATCGGTCAGGTGACCTTCCACCGGGGCGGTGACGACGTAATTGGCCGCTTTTTTGCCCAGGCGGGCGAGTTGGAGGCGCAGGTCATCGATTTCGCGGCTTACCCGCTGGCGCTCCTGGCTCCAGAGGTGGGCCTGCTGGTCTTCGATGATGTCCAGTTTCTGCCCGGCCATCCGGTGGTCGAATTCCGCCTGCTCGAAGTCCATTTTGGCGATAGTTTCGGTGGCGTAGAGGGAGCGCTGGCGCTCCAGGTGGCGGGTGGCGTGGGCGCGCACCAGGCGGGCTTCTTCCAGCCGTTGGTGGTAGTCGCGGTAGTCGCGTTGGTACACCGCGCTGGCCAGGGTCGGGTATTCGGGCCTGACGGGTCGGGTGAGGACCATCAGATCGTTGAGCAACAGCTTGCGGTCTTTGAGTTGATCGCGCAGGGAAGCCGTTTCCGGGCTCAGTTCGTCCGTGCTGATCACCAGCAGGGTATCGCCTTCGCAGACCGGGGCGTTCTCCTCCAGGCGGGCGTCGATCACGCGGCCGCTGACGGCGGTGGTGACCGGGGCGTGCTTCAGGGCAGGGCGCAGCACGCCGCGCCCCTGGCTGTTCACCTCCACCCTGATCAGGGGCAGGGAGGCCGCCGCTACCAGAATGGCGATCACGACGGTCATGTAGATCATCCGGCTGCTCCGGCGGTGCCGGGCCTGCAAACCTTCGATGTTTCCTTCCACCAGGGCGAAGGGGAACAGGGCTTTTTGTTGTTGTTTTTTCATCATTGGGGGGATGGGGCGTCCCGTGCGCTCCCCGTCAGGTCAGGGGGCGCGGGACGCGGGTGCAGAGGGAGGTATTTCAAAAGAGCCCCCCCGTCGTTAAGATTGATTTTAAACTTCCGGAAACAGTGCTTAAGCCGCAATACGCAAGGCCGGGAATGCCGCCGGCAGGGCGATGAGCCGACCGATACTGACGCTGACCGTCAGCATTTCTCCGTCGTCGAGCAGGGGGTAGTTGCCGGTACTGATCCAGTGATCTCCCTCCACCAGATTTAACTCCCGGGCAACCTGTCCCCCCAGCGGGTAGCCACTCTCCATCAGAAAACTACCGTCACTAAAGTACTTCTGCCGGACGGTTTCCGAAATGGAACAACCTAAAAAATGAATCAGCAGACGGCCGGTTTGTGCGTCCAGCCGCAGGAAGGCGGATACCCGTTCCATGCCGGAAGGCACCAGGAAGGTCTCCCCCGTCAGGTAGATTCGGCTTATGCCCGTTTCACCCGCCCCGGCGATCAATTGATTGCCGAGAATAATTTCGGCCAGTACGCCGGTCTGACATTCGCGTAAATAGTGTAGGTAAGGATCGTAGGTATACATGGTTTCGACTTTATAAAAATCCGTGGTGTGTTATTTAAGGTTCTAATTGCCGTAGAGCTTAGCGGCGAACGATAAAGGGTTTTCGCCGGTTCGTCTCCTGCTCTGCTGCTGGTATAAGTACTCCAGCAAAAAAGTGTGACCGGCAAACGAAAGCATTTCAGGTAAAAACCTTGCTTTATATTGTTTTTTTTGAACTGAACCAATGCTTTAAGATCGAGAACCTGAAGGGTCGGGTGCTATTCCCGTACCCCCTCGTAGGTGTACCGCTTGCTGTCACTGGTCGCCAGCTGCACCGAAATACCGGCATCATCAACGGTGCCGGCACCACTGTAGGGGCCTTCGTCGAAGATGTTGATGTTACCGACGCGGAAAGTGGTGTCGGTATCCATGGTGACCATCAGGTCGAGCGTACCGGCCAGCACGGAACGAACGCTGAGGGTAGCCGTGGAGTCGGTGGTCCGGGTGGCGGTGGCCCGGCGGTCTTCCTCGGTGAAGGAGGAGCCATCTTCTCCGAACAGGTTGGTGCCGGTGTAGGAACCGATGATGACGGTGGTCCGGTTCACCGTTGGCGCCATAGGTACGGGCATATCGTCGTCGCAGGAGGAAGAGAGAAGCGTCAGCGTGAGGGCCAGCAAAGGGAGAAGGAAATATAGGTTCTGGATGCGCATAAGGATTGGGGCGTATATTCAGGGTCCGGAAATGGGTGGGAAAGACGTAAACACAAAAATAGGGATATTTGCGTTTCTTCCCCAACGAACCACTGTCTCCACCAGGACCTTTTCCCCACAAGTATCTTCCTGATAACGACCAGCCGCCGGCCCATGATAATCAAGCTCCTGACCGCCCTCCTGCTAACGATCCTTCTCTCCACCTGCGCCACCCTAAAGTATGAAAGGGTGGAGGTTCCCGCCAGGATGGAATTGCTGATCGGGGAGCCGACCGACGCGGGCTACGGCGTCTCCGTCAAAAACCCGTTGAATTTTCCTCTGCTGCTGGAGATCCGCTACGCCGCCGACGGGCGGGTTGCCCATAAGATCCTTTTACCGGCCCGCAGGGAACGCCGGCACATGATGGCCGCCAACGAAAGGATGTACCTGCTGAACGGTAGCAACGGTGCCGTATCCGCCAAAGTAGCGCCGCTCAACGGCGGAGAGCTTCCTGCGCCGGAGAAATAATTGCTTGTATGGGAAGCAGGAAAACAGCATTTTTCAGACAAACGTCAAATGACCGACGGGCGTCTTTGCTACCTAAACAGCCGGCTTTGCACCCGCGGCCGCGCCCGTATCCGTCTCTCCCCCTACCAACCAAATATCCGGTTGTAAGTTACCACCTCATGGCCCGTTCGTTACTGCTTTTATCCCTCCTTTTCTCCGCCTGCTCGTCCTCCCCGACGGCTCCGCTACCCCGCCTGGGCACCGCCGCCGAACCAATCGTCTACGAAGACTTTGCGGACGTCGAGCCGCTCTTTCACCAGACCAGCGATACCACCTACGTCATTAATTTCTGGGCTACCTGGTGCAAGCCCTGCCGGGAGGAGCTCCCGTTTTTGCAACAGCTCGCCCGCGCGGAAGACGGAAAGAAACTTCGCGTCGTCCTGGTCAGCCTGGATACGGAAACCGGGGCTATCGGCCGCATTCCCGCCTTCCTGAAGGAGACGGCCCCCGACCTTGCCACCATCGTCCTGACCGACAAGGATCCCGCCTGGGGGAAAACCATCGACCGGGTCTGGACGGGCAACCTACCCACCACCATCATCTACCGGGGAAACCTTCGCTACGTTTACCGGCGCGGCTTCAATACGTACATCGACCTGCGAACGGCACTCGAGCCCTTGATCGACCGGTGATGAGCGCATTTGCGGCCGCCCGAACGCGGCCGGGAGAAAGTTCGCTCCTCGTCGTTCAGGTGTCATCATTGATCTTTCCGCAATAATTTTACCCCTTAATTGAAACCGTATTATTGGATTTCCGTATTTTAACCTTTGATTAAACGGTGCACTTATGCGTAAAACAACTATCCTCCTGTTTCTATTTTGCCTTTCCTTCTCCCTCGGTGCCGAGTCTATGCGCGGATTCTTACTGACCAAGGACGACTATCAGCTTACCGGCTACTTTAGCATACTGGAGTACAGCGCGACGGGCAACCTCGTCACGTTCACCAATGATTTTGGCGACGTTTACTCCATTCACCCCATGTTGGTGAAAGGTTTCGGCTTCAGCAAGGACGGGACCAGTTTCCGCTTCATCAGCCGCTTTCATGAGGGGCAGTGGTTTTTTCTGCACGAGGAGGTTCCCGGCCGTGCCCTCTCGCTCTATCGCCTGCCCGACGGCTCCAACAACTGGGTCGACGACAGTATGCTCCGCTTGTTTCAGAACCCACCCCCGACCTACTATTTTATTTACGGAGATCACAAGATCCTGCCGGTTCCCCGCGCGGGCTTCCGCAGGTTACTCCGGGAATTCTTCAGCCGGGCCAACCCCGAGTTATCGGCGAAGATCGGCAAGCGGGGCTACCGGTACCGCAACCTCGACCTGATCGTGAAGGAGTACAATCTCAGCGGTGGGCAGCGGCGCAAACGCCTGTAGGCCACTTTTGGAAATCGGTAAACAAATTTCCCGACAAGCGTTTAGAACTTGCCGGGGTATCCGGCTGTCCTATACCCCATAGAATGCACTGATATGAAGTTTGCCCGTTGGCTACTCCTGCTGTTCCTTTTAGCCGCCCTGGCTTGCGGAGGTTTTGCCTACTGGGTGTACGCCGCCATGCGCGCTCCGGTGGCGCACGATAACGCCGGGCGATACATCTCGATCGACCAGGGGACGGGATCGAACCGCATCCTCCAGATTCTGGAAGAGCACCGGATCATTCAGTCTCCGCTGGCCGCCAAACTCTACCTGCGCTTCTTCGATCAAGGCAACAAACTGCAGGCGGGAGATTACCTCTTCGCCTCCCCGATCAGCCCCAACGAAGTACTGGCCCGCCTGAAGGACGGCAAGAAACGGACCGTCACCCTGACGATCCCGGAAGGATGGACCCGCTTTGAGATCGCCAAACGACTCGCGGCACGCTTTCCCGCAACACCCCCCGTAAGTGAAAAAGACATACTGGCCATGATGAATGACGTCAGTCTGATCAAAGACTTCGACCCGATGGCAAAAAATCTCGAAGGGTACCTGTACCCCACCACTTATGAAATTGAGTTGGGCGCGCATCCCAAAGCGGTCATCGCCAGAATGGTCGGGCAGTTTAAAACGGTCTGGCAACCGGAGTGGGACCGGCGGGCAAAGCAGCTGGGCAAGACGAGGCACGAACTGATCACCATCGCCAGCCTCATCGAAAACGAATCGAAGGTCGACAAAGAGCGCCCCCTGATCGCTTCCGTGATTCAGAACCGGCTCGATCAGGGCATTAAACTCGGCATCGACGCCACGAACGTTTACATCGCCAAGCTCCTCGGCAGATGGGACGGCGTGATTCACCGCAGCGACGTGGAGGTAGATCATCCGTACAATACCCGCATCATCTACGGGTTGCCCCCCGGTCCCATCAGCTCGGCGAGCAGTTCTGCCTTCGAAGCCGCTCTGCACCCCGCAGAAACCGATTACATTTACTACGTGCTGAACGTAGAAAAGGGCGATGGCTCTCACCACTTTTACGCCACGGCAGCCGGCTTTGCGAAGGGGAAGGCCGCCTACCAAAAGTGGCTGGTGAAGCAGCGTTAAATCCACTTCCGCATATTTCTTTACGCAACCAAAGCCCGGAAAATGTCCGCAAATAAAGACGCAGAATTCGCCACGCAGTGCATTCACGGAGGGCTCGGCCCCGACCCCCTGACCGGAGCCGTAATGACTCCGATCTACCAGACGTCCACCTACGCCCAGTCGGAGTCGGTCATTGACAAAAGTTACGAATACGGTCGTACACGCAACCCCACCCGCACGGCATTGCAGCACAACCTGGCGGCCATCGAGCGGGGTAAATTCGGCGTTTGTTTCAGCTCCGGGCTGGCGGCAATGGATACCGTGCTGCGGTTACTCGAACCGGGCGACGAGGTGCTGGCGTCCGATGACCTTTACGGCGGTAGCTACCGGCTGCTTACCACCGTTTTCGGAAGGTACGGCATCAAAAGCCGGTTCATCGATATGCGCGACCCCGCTAACGTGCGCAAGGAAGTATCGGCCGCCACTAAAATGCTCTGGATCGAGACCCCCACCAACCCGATGCTCAACATCGTTGATATTGCCACCCTGACCGGTATCGCTAAAGCGAAGGAACTCATTTCCGTTGTCGACAATACCTTCGCCAGCCCCTACCTCCAGCAACCCCTGACGCTGGGTGCCGACATCGTTCTGCACTCCGCCACCAAATACCTCGGCGGCCATTCCGACGTCATCATGGGGGCCCTGATCCTGAACGATGAGGCCCTTGCCGATAAATTGTACTATCTGCAAAATGCAGTCGGGGCCGTACCGGGGCCACAAGATTGTTTCCTGGTTATGCGCGGCGTCAAAACCCTGCACTTGCGGGTGCAACGGGCCTGCGAAAACGCCCGCGGTATCGTTGATGTGTTGCGGAACAGCGATCTCGTGGCCAACGTATACTATCCCGGCCTGAAGGATCATCCGCGGCATGATGTCGCTAAAAAGCAGATGCGTGATTTCGGCGGTATGATCTCTTTCGACCTTAGGGAAGACACCCGGGAGGCCGTCGCCCGGGTCATGAAGCACATCCGCTACTTCACCCTCGCCGAATCACTCGGCGGAGTGGAATCCCTCATCGGGCATCCCGCAACCATGACCCACGCCAGCATTCCCCGGGAGCAACGACTGCGCGTTGGCCTGACCGACAGTTTGATCCGGCTGAGTGTGGGTATAGAAGACGTGGCGGATCTATCCGGGGACCTGAAAAATGCCCTGGCGGCTGCATCCGGGTAGCGTAAATAAGCACCTACTTTTCGAATACGGACCCAACGGCCAAAACGTCGGTTTCAAAGTGCGCAGGGGATGCATCCTTTCGCACATCCCGTGCGTTTAACACATCATGGAGATAGAGATTACGGTACGGGACGGTCTGGATGTTCTGGACGCACCCTTCGTTTTTCCCAACGGACAAGCCTCACGGGCCGGCACCGATCCCTTCGTCATACCCTACAAATCAGAGCTTAGCCTGGGGCCGCTCCTCGCACGGGTGAGTGAAATGGTGGATTCGAAAGATGCCGGTATCCGCTTTCTGGCGCGCGAGGTGATGCGCCTCGTGGGAGACCACAAAGAGCTTTACGAACCCATCGTCGATCTTGCCGCCGTCAGTTGCCATAAAGAACTGCTTGGCCTGCTGATGCTGTTCCTCGTCCCGCCCTCCGACCGCGAAACGGGCCATTTTAAAATCAGCCGCCCCTTTCAGTTTGCGCCCGTTTACGTCAGCCCGGCAATGCGTAAACTGATGGTCTTGGACAACGCACGCTACTCCTTCGGGCAAGAACTGGAGCAGGTACAGGCCCGCCACCAGGTGCTGATCGGTTGTTACATTCTCCAGCGTTTCTACGGCGTCGATGTCGACATAAACCCCACCGCCATGCTGACCGTCAGGGATCAGGAACGGGGCCTCGACCGCTTCTACAAGCCCAAAATGGACCAGCGCTACCTGGAGGTCGTTGTCAACGGCGATCTGCCCACGATCGACCGCAAGCAGGTGCAGCACTTACTCAACAACATCTCCGACACCGCACTGTGGCTGAAGATGCTGCCACCGGAAAAATTCACTTTTCATGGTATCCACATTGCCCACCTTCATGAAGTGACCGAGGAGGAAGCCCTGAGCCGCATCAAACATCGGCTCATCAGCCGCGACGCCGTACTCGATATCGAGCGGGTACGCGATCTGGCCAACCTCGTACGGGTTCACTTCGGCGACGGGGACCTGCAACTCGGGCTTTCCGCCATCGATTACCCTTCCAACCGAACGGTAGACCACGAGTACCGCATCAAATTCAACTTCCTCTGCGAAGACGTCGATAAGCTGACCGACGAAGCGTACCGGGGCAGTATCTACGACCGTGCTTTCCGCACCCGTGAGGTCATTCTGGTGGATGACCTGACTACCCTGCGTAAAACCACCCGCCTGGAAAAACTGCTCATCAAACAGGGCATCAAGAGCATCCTGATCGCGCCCTTGCTCGACCAGCAGAAAAACGTGATCGGGCTGGTTGAACTCGGCTCTCCTACGACTTACGGCATCAATGCCTTCATGGAGATCAAGTTCCGGGAGATACGGGGACTGTTTCGCACCGCCGTGGAACGTAGCCGGGAGTACATCGACAACCGCATCGAAGCCATCATGCGGGAGCAGTACACCAGTCTGCACAGCAGCGTAGAGTGGCGCTTCACCGAAGCGGCATTTAATATCCTCGAACGGCAGGACGCCGGTGAGGCCGACACCCCCGAGGTAATCACCTTTAAACAGGTGTATCCGCTCTACGGTCAGGCCGACATCGTGGGCAGCAGCCTGTTGCGCAACGCCGCCATTTATCAGGACCTGATCGACAACATGCGCGCCGGGCGTTACATTCTGATCAAGGCGCTCGAACTGGCTGACTTCCCGCTCACGCAGCAGGTGATCGTGCGCATCGACGATCATCTTAAAACCGACGTTAATGATTTTGACAACAGCCACGAGATTCTCTTTGCGGAGTTCATTCACCAGCACCTGACCCCGCTCATCGAGCAGTTGAGCGATCAGCACCCCGAACTGGCCGATCTTTCCGAGCAATATTTCGTCGACCTGGATACGGATCTGGGCCTGTTTTATCGCATACGCTCGGATTACGAGGAAAGCGTAAGCGTGCTTAACCGCTCGCTGAGTGAATTTTTCACCAGCCGCGACCAAACCGCCCAGGTGACCTTGCCCCATTACTTCGAGAAGTACAAGACCGACGGAGTAGAATACGAGATGTATGCCGGACAAAGTTTGCTGAAGGACAAAAAATTCAGTGCCGTACATCTGCGCAACCTGCGCCTGAGCCAGTTGATCGATATGTGCGAGGCAACGCGCCTGGTCAACAAAGTCAGCGACACCCTCCCGATGCCATTGCGTACCGCCCAACTTGTATTCGCCTACACCACCCCGCTCGACATCAAGTTCCGAATGGACGAGAAGCGCTTCGATGTCGACGGCGACTACAATGTGCGCTATGAGATCCTGAAGAAAAGAATCGACAAGGCCACCATCCACCAGGGTAAAGAGCGCCTTACATTGTCCAACCAGGTCAGCATTGTTTATCTCCACGACCGGGATAAGAAGGAATACGACGACTATCTGCAATATTTGCAGCAGGCCGGATACGTTGACGGGGAGGTGGAAGACTTGGTGCTGGATCCCTTGCAGTCGGTCAACGGGCTGAGGGCGCTACGGTTCCGGGTGCGGGTTTAGGGCGCGGCCGCAGGATGCAGGGAAGGTCGAAATGCCATGTTTTTTGCGGCCGGACAGGGCTCTGAGCTGTGATATCGAGCTCTACAAGTTGCGATAACCGCCCATTCAGAGCATCCCCCGCATCCCTGCGTCCGCGCACAAAAAAGCCCCCACTCTTCCGAAAGGAAAAGCGGGGGCTCCGACAGGCTGGGCTGTCTTGAATACTACTTCAAAACAAGCTTCCGAGCGGAAGTGCCTTCGTCGAGGTGCAGCTGCAGGATGTACGTACCCCGGGGCAGATTGCCACGGCTTACGAAGCGGTTGTTGCTGTTTACACCCGTGATGTCAGACACAACCCGGCCGTTCATATCCATGATGCGGATAGAGCGGATGAGGTGCCCTTCCTCGGTGCGGACGGTGAAGCCGGCACCGGCGGGATTGGGAAATACCTCAAGGCCGATGGCGGCGTTGGAGAGGAGGTCTTCGGTGCTGACAACCGTTTCCAGGTCAAGACCGACGTAGGCGCGGGGGAGGAAGAAAGCGATCATGGTATCGATCACTAACTTAGCACCGGCACCATTGAATGCATTCGGATTGGTCGCCTGCTCGCCACCGAGCACGGCATCGGCGCCACCGGGAATCATTACTCCGGCGGCAATGGCGGCATCGATCTCCGCGCGTGCTATAACCGGATCCACCCAGTTGTAAGGCGTACCGGCACCCTGACCGACGAACGGGTACATGTTGTCGTGCGAAAGTTCGTAAGAAGTCTCGACAACCTGATCCGTACAGGCGGGCAACCGGTCGGCGGGAGGGGTGATGACCCCCATCTTGTACACTTCGTTTTTCCTGTTCACGGCTTCGGCCAGCGGACCGTAGAAGTCGGGTAGATCGACAGCATTCGCCGACGCGATCGCATCCTGGTTACCGGCTTCGTTACTTTTTTCAATGATCTGCTCGGTACCGCCTACGCAGCCGATCACGAGTTCGTTGGTAACGGGTACAACTACGTCGCCAAAGCTGAAGGGGGCAAAAATGTCGTTGGGGTTATGAAAACCCAGCATGATCGGTTCGTTGTCGGCACCATCGATCCAGTCGATGTCTCCAAGGGCACCGTTGCCGTTTATGGACATGGCAACATCGCTGCTGTAGCCGACGTGGTTGGGTATGTTCGAGGGGACAGAGGGAGCAAACTGAGCGGGCAGTAGTCCCTGCGGATCAGCATTGACGTTGACGTCCACAAAAGGAACATCCATTTCGTCGTAGAAACGGGGATCGTCGAGTACTTCCTGAATGTCATCGAGATAAGCGTGGGTCAGCGTTACGTACCCGCCGGTGCCGAGGCCCCAGAATACGATACGGCTGGTATCGATGCGGTAAGGGTTACCGTCTTCCACTACGCTTTTGCGCAGATAACGGGCCATCATGTGAGCATCCTGCCCGCCACGGTAAGCGGCTTCCAGGATTGTTTTCGTGCGGACGTTAACGTCCGGGCTGGGCGCATTCCACCCCAGTCGGTAGTCGGCGGCAATGCCTACGTAGCCGCGGCTGGTTACTTCATTAACGATCTGCACCACGGCGGAGTCCTTACGGGTACCGTACAGACCACGGTTCTGGTAACGGCGCAGAAAGTTGCCGGTAGGGAAGGTGACCACGACCGGACGAAGGCCCAGATCCTCATCTCCCTCCGGCTGGTAAACGTCCATTTCAAGCTGACGTACCGGGGAAGTCCGAAGACCCGCCTGTACTTCTACCAGGAATAGAAAGTCGATGTTTTGCCCGAAAGTATCGACGGTAGGCTCACTGACGCCGTAGATCGGGTCAACAAAGCGGCTGTTCTGTGCCTGAAGGCCACACACGGTGACGAACAGAAGAGCAACCAGTAAAGTAAGGTTATAACGCATATAATTCGAATTGATAATTGTAAAAAAGAAATGTATAAACCCGGTGAGATTTCCTCACCCATATAAATTTAAGTGTTTGTGCGATGAATCGCAGAAAATTTTAGCGCTTCACCAGGTTGTATGTGGCGGATATGTAGGCCAAACGACCGATTCTTGGTCCTCCGTACACCTGAAAAACCTGATTGTCCAGCAAGTTACTGGCACCGACCTTTATCGTTGTGTTCACCTTGGGGATGGTAAAATTAAACTGCGCATCCAGCATTCCGTAGCTTTGAATCGGACCGGTGAACTGTGGACTCCCCTCAAAAATGTAACTGTCCACCCATTTATAGTTAATGCTGGCGCCGATGTCCTTGATCCCGTTACCCGCGAATGAAAGGGGAATATTACGCCCGGAAACCCCGATGTTGAACTTGTGCTCGGGGGTATTGAAGGCGGGAATGATGGGGTCATCGGTCCGGGTATTCAGCACGTTCCAGCTGTAGTTGCCGTTCAGCGAGTAGTAATCGGCAAAATACAGGTTGGAACCAATACTGAAGCCCTGGGTAGTTACGACGTCCGTTGCGTTTGCGGCAACGCGATAAGCCTGTGCTCCTTCGATGTTACCATTGACCAACGATACGTCCAGCCCCAGATTGAAACCGATAAAATCATCGTAACGGCTGTAGTAATAAGTAGCGTCCACGTAGAGGCTTTTGCCGATGGTAGTACGGGCGCCGACTTCCATAGTCCTGACTTTTTCGGGCTGTACGGGGGCTACGTCAAAATAATCGAGCATGGAGGTATTCGGGATCGGCATCGTGATCACGTCCACAAAGCTGGGTACGGTGACCAGATTGTTGAACCCGTCGATGTTGCCCAGCAGAATGGCCCGGCCTACGTTGTAAAACAGGTACTGGTCGTTAAGCGTCGGATTACGAATGGCCGAACTGAAAGAAGCCCGCAACGTCGTATTCTCGCGGGGAGAGTACACCAACGATGCCGCCGGGCTGAACAGCAGATCGAAGTTCTGATTCTTGTCCGCCCGCAGGCTGGCGCTGATCTTCACCTTGTTTTGCACGTTCATCGTTCCTCCGCCGTACACCCCGAATTCGTTGGTGTTGATGTTCCGGCCCATGGTGTCCAGCAGAATCGTTCCCTGGCTGTTGGGGGTGTACTGACGGAAGTTGCCACCCACCGTCAGGTCCAGGGCACTCTTTTCGTTGGGTTCCCAGATTTTTTTGAACTGCTTTTCACCGTGGACGTGGTACAGGGCGCTCTTGTCGAAAAACTGCGTTCCTCCCTGCCCGAGCAACGTTCCGGTTATGCTGTCGAAAGCAGTGTTGAAGCGTTCGGTGCCGGGTTCAAAGCGGTCCAGGGTACCGACGGTGGAAGTTGCGCGGGCTACCAGCTCGCGTGCCTCGGCGTGGAAACCCGGCAGCAGGGCCTGCACCTCGTCGGTTAGGTAAAAAGCCCTTTCCGACTGCCGCCGTTCGGGAATGGTACAGCCGTCGCATTCGGGGAAGTTCTCGAGTTCCCGTACCCGTGGCTGAAAATTATTGATCCAGATCCGCCGGTAGTCCGCCTGCCACTGGCCGTCCGTTTTGTGCAGTTCCTGGAGGCGCAGGGAAGTGAAGTAAGGATCGTAGCTATCCCCCGCATCCTCGTGGGTGATGTAGGCCCGCAGAAAGAAGTTGTCGCGGTTGCGCAGTTCGATCTTATGCTGATAAAATTGGATGTTCTTCAGGCTGAACCGGTTGTCTCCCTGATATACGGTGGTACCCCGGCTGTAGTTGGAGCCAATGAGCAGCTCCGTGCTTTCCAGTGATTTATCCGGCTGAAGACGAAAATGCAGCGCGACCCCCGCCTTGATGTTGTTCGAGTTATAGTCCACCACGTCCTCCTCGGCGTATCCGGGGCGGCGGATCGTGCCGAGACCGTTCACGTTGGGAAAGCTGAACGCGCGGTTGAACTCGTCGCCATATCGGTTCACGGCGTCGTAGCCACCGGGGTTATCGGCGGCGAGATCCGTATCAAAGACGGGATCAAAATTATCCGCCACCCAGTCGTTGGCCCGGAAACCGAACAGATTGAGCTTGTAGGCGAACCACTCCCGGCCGTCCTTGTTTTTCAGCGCCCTGGCCCAGCGAACGCCGCCTTCGAACAGGCTGCGCTCGGCGCCCTTGACCTGAACGGAAAGCCCCTGCTGCAGGAAGGGGTCTTTTGATTCTATCGAGATCACCCCGTTAAAGGCGTTAGGTCCATAGAAGGCCGACGAGGCGCCAACCACCAGGTTCACCCGGTTTACATCGAGTTCCGAAGCCCCCAGAAAGTTACCGAGAGAGAAATTCAGCCCAGGGCTCTGATTGTCCACCCCGTCGATGATCTGCAGGGAGCGGACCGGGTTGGTGGAGTTGAATCCCCGGGTGTTGACGATCTTGAAGCCGAGGCTGGCGGCCGTCAGGTCCACGTCCTTCAAACTGCCGAGACCATCGTAGAAATTGGCGGCGGGCGTTTCCTTGATGGCGATGGCGTCGAGCGTTTCCACGGTCAGGGCGGCCTGTTGTTGTTTTTCACTGATGCGGCGGCCTTTTACCTCCACCACGTCGATGGTGGTGCCTTCGTCGCCGCCAAGCTTGATCGAGAGATCCTGATCGAGAGAAGTAACCTCGATCTCGCGGCCGGCGAAGCCGAGGTAGCTGATCTGCAAGATGCTGGGAAGACCGGTAACGGTAAGTTCCCAGCTGCCGTCGATGTCCGTTACCGTACCCGTCGTTGTCCCCTTGGCGAGTATACTTGCGCCAATGAGCGATTCCCCGGTATCCCCGTCAAATACAAACCCCTTAAGGGTAACCTGACCGCAAAGGGTACTGCAAAACAGGACGCATAGCAGCGTAACGAAAATAGTAACTGACCGCATAAAGCTTTTGTACATGATCTAAATTGGAATAGGCATCTTCCTGAGGTGCAATTTAGTGAAAATTCGCTAGCGGCGTGTTTTTTACCTCATTTTACCAACCAAAACAGGGGTTTTGGTCGCAATATAAGCTATCCGTTTCTCCGGTTCAGCCCTCAGCATGGCTGTTGGATTTCCGGAGAAGAACGACGCTTGTCGCAGGTTAAACGGGCGCGGTCGCAGGTGCATTGAAAGCCGTAAAAAAGCATTGGCCCCCTCCCCTGCTCCCAAAGTTTTTTTCCCCGCATCCCGCGTCCGCGCCCGAAAAAGAAAAGCCGGCAACGCATCAACGTTGCCAGCTTGGCTCTTACAGCAAGGCCTCGGCCTGATGAAAAGACTTACTAGAAGTTGTAGTTAAGCCCCGAACGGAACTCGAACGGGCTGTCGCCGATGCGGTCGGTACCGCTCAGGCGGAACAGGATCATCACCTCGAAACCCGGCGCGCCGACGCCGCCGCCTTGACTGATGCCCCCACCGAGGAAGGGGATGGCCCGGGTCACGCTCTCCAACTCTCCGGTGCGCAGGCTGCGTTGGCGCTCGTTTATCAAACTGTATTCTGCGTGGGCAAAAAACTGCCCGAAGATCCTGGCGCGCGTAAAGGCACCGGCCGACCAGGTGAAAAAGTTCTCTCTCTGATCGCCCAGGTTGGTACGGAACCGGAAGCTGTTGAAGGCAAAACTACCCCGTGGTCCGACGCTGAGGAAATTGTTGAGTTTATATCCGACGATCGGCGAAAGGCCGATCTGGAAAAAACTCTGGTTGTTACCGCCCGAGAAGCCCAACTGTGCTCCGGCACCGAACCAAAGGTTGCTGCTGAAGGTATCGCCCCGATCGTCAAAACGCGAACGGTCGTCGTCGGTATTATAGTAGTCGAGGTCTTCCTCGGCCTCTTTCTCGGTCGTCCGCTGCCCGAATGCCGTCAGGGAACAGGCGCAGAGCAGGAGCAGAAATAAATATTGCTTAAGCATGGTTGGTATTTGTTGTTGGTCAGTATAACGGTACTTCGGGGCCAGTGTTTGCGGGAAGAGCCCGTCCTTAAACTTTTGGTAAGAGATATCGGTCGGCTGGTAGTCAATTGTTCCGCGCTGCGGGCGAACGCGCCCGGGAACTGCCTTTAACAAACCGTTCGTATTACCGCCTGGTTGACTAACTTCGGCTCATGACCGATAAACAGAAGACGGGAATGATCGGTGAAGCGTTGGCCAGGGCGCACCTGGAAATGCTGGACATGAAGATCGTGGCCGAAAACTATCGCCACGCCCGCGTTGAACTCGACCTGATCGCCCGCCACGGCGAGTGCCTCGTATTCGTAGAGGTGAAGACGCGCCGGGGGTTGGGCTGGGGCCACCCTTCCAGGGCGGTATCCGCAGCCAAGGAACGCAACATTGCCCGGGCCGCCGCCGCCTACATGCGGGAGGTCGATCATCAGTGGGAGGTCCGTTTCGACATCATCGCCATCCTGTTGCATCAGGACGGATCGCATACGCTGGAGCATATGCCGGACGCTTTTTTTCCGGGCTTATTCTGACGTCCCGTAACCCGGCGCTTTCCGCTTGCGGATCGATCACACGGGATCGGGAAAGCGCGGCATCCGTACGTTACACCAGTCCCCGTCGTTTCAGCTCCAGGTACTGATTGATCACCGCCCCCGACAGGTCTTCGGGTCGGGTGAGCACTACTTTGATGCCGTTTTGCCGCAGGCGGGCCGCCATCAGTTCCCGCTGTTGCAGGAAGTTACGGGCGGTAGATTTGAGATAGACGTCTTCCACCTCCCAGGTGGGGGTATCGAGCAGTTCGGCGATTTCGGTATTTTCAAAGAGGATCACGACCAGCTGGTGCGCCCGGGCGATGCGGCGCAGGGCGGGCAGCACCCGGTCGAGGGCGTAGTTGCTCTCGAAGTTGGTGAACAGGATCATGAGGCTGCGGCCACCGAGCAGTTTGCGGCTGGCGTAGTACAGCAGATCGTAGTCCGATTCCATTTGCTGGTCCTTCTGGCGGTAGAGGGTTTCCATGATGCGGCGCAGCTGGTCGGGCTTGGCGTCGGCGGGCAGCACGGTACCGATCTTGTCGGCGAAGGTGAGCAGGCCGGCACGATCCTCCCTGGTGAGGATGACGTTGCTCAGGGCCAGGGTGGCGTTGATGGCGTAGTCGAGCAGGCTCAGGCCCTTGAAGGGCATCAGCATCGTGCGGCCCTTATCGATGCAGCAGAAAACACGCTGGGCGCGCTCGTCTTCGTACTGATTGACCATGAGGGTATTGCGCCGGCCGGTCGCTTTCCAGTTGATGCTGCGAAAATCATCCCCCACCACGTACTCCTTGATCTGATCGAATTCGTAGCTCTTGGCCAGCCGGCGCATGCGCTTGCGGCCGGTGGCCGGCACGGTGGTCTTGGCCTGCAGGGTGAACTGCTGCATTTGCAGGATGCTGGGGTAAACGGGGACTGTCTCTTCGGCTGGGAATTCCAGGCGGCGCTCGGCCAGTTTCCAGGCGGTGGTCAGGAAAAGATTGATGTTGCCGAAGTGGTATTCGCCCCGGGTCATGGGCCGGATGGGGTAACTCAGTTCCCGTTCGGCGTCAACGTCGAGTTGAAAGGGGATGGAGTGATCGCGAATCTGAAGATCGGCGGGCAGTTCGTCGGTCAGCACGGCGCTGACGGGTTGGGTTCCGGCGTTGCGGACCTGGATGCGGACGGGCATCTCGTCGCCGAGGGAGAACACCCGGGGCGTACGGCGTTCGGCGGTAACCCGGTCGGCGATGGTATAAAGCACCAGGATGTCGTAAAGTACGGCGAACAGTAAGCCGGTCAGACCGATGATGGCCAGGTAGAAAAAAACGTCTTCGTAAAACCCGATTACGGACATTACGATCATCACGCCCAGTACGATGAAGAAGCGATCGCCCAGGTGAAGACGTCTGAATAAGGCTAGCGGGGAGAACCTCTTCCACTCGAACGTGGAGTTCGGGCGCGGAAACGATCTCGCTTCTGCACCCAGCACGATGACAATGCTCGCGGCAAGCGCAACCAAGGCAATCACTATCCCCAAAACGGTGCCGTATTCCCGGGCAACGTACGCAACGGCAACAAAAAACGACAGCACATACACCCCGACCGAGATCGTTTGCCAGATGGTGGTCATTGTTTTTTTCGTGGTGGGGTTCATTCGTGGGCAAGATACGGCGCGGACGCGGGATGCGGAGAAGGTACTTTGGGTAAAAAGTGCTTGCTAATCCCCGATCGACGCCACGACGTAATCCGGGATAATTCCCGAGCTACGAATGTCCGTCTCTACGCTGTCCGGCCGTGTATTACCGCTCAGTACCAGGGCCGTCGCTACACCGAAGCTGTTGCCTCCCAGTATATCCGTGTGCAGCGTATCGCCCACCATCAGGATGTCCTTCGGGCATACTTCCGGAAGGTCAACCGCTACGCTGTCGAGCGCCATCTGAAACATCTGACTGGCCGGCTTACCGAACTTTGCGAACTGCCGCCCCAGTACATACTCCACCAGTTTTGCGACGCCGCCGGTTGCCAGGGCTACGCTTCCCTTATCGACCGGATACAGCAGGTCTGTATTCGCTACCACCACCGGAATCAGCCGCCGCCTCAGGAGATTGATCGTTTTGTTGATCTCCCGGTTATAGTCGTAACCTTCGTCATCCAGAAAGGCTACTCCCCGAATCTCATCCAGTCGCTCGAAATCGACTTCGCCGATCGGCACGGCCTCCAGGCCCGCCGCAATGATGTACTCCGCCGCCGCCGGGGTGCCCAGGTAAGCCACTTTCCCGAAACGTACTTTCTGCTCTAGAAAATGCCGCGTGGTAGCGCCACTGGTAATGATCTCCTCCGCCGGAACATCCGTCAGCCCGTAATGCGCCAGCCGCGCCGCCGCCGCCGTCGGGCTCCTCGCCGCGTTGTTCGTCAACACCCGCACGTGTACCCCCCGGTCGCGCAGCTTTGCGAGGCACTGCACCGCCCCGGGAATCAAGCCGTTGTGGTTGCGCAGCACGCCGTAACTGTCGAAAAAAACGACCGGGAAGGGGCTTGCCACATCCGCAAATTTTGAAATATCCATCATTAAAGGGTTTTGGAGCTTATTCGGAATTTATGGCTTTCGGATTTATTCGGTGCGTTACAGGTCGAGCGCCCGCACCAGCACTTCCGGATCAAATTTTTCATCCAATGTAGGCAGGTGATCCGTCAGCACGTCACGCGTGAGTTGTTCGGCGATTGCCGGGCGGAAAAAGTAGCGCCCCAACCGCAAAACGTAGTTAAGCAGAAAGAAACGATAAGCCTCCCGGATAAAGAGCACTTCCTTTTTCGTTAGCGGAAATACCTCGTGATAAGTCCGCAGAAAATGAAGGAACCGATCTTCCAGCAAGCGGTCCACTTCGTAAGTGAATTCGTCCCGGTCTCCTGCATCACTCACCACCCGGCTGAGAAAGTAAAAGTCGGTGACCCGCGTCGACATCCTGAACCAGTCGTAATCCCACCGGCTGGCCAGGTGCCCGTCGGTGCCTACGCTGAAGTTGCCGATATTCCAGTCCACGAAAACCGGAATCTTCAGAAAACCGGATACGTTGATCTCGAACGTATTTTTTAAAAAGCGGTAGCAGTGCGTACGGATCAGTTCCTCGTGCTCCGGGTAAGTAGCCGGCAAGGAATCCAGCAGGGCGTTTACGTCCGTGGTCATGTCCCGGTCGCTGCGGGGCAGGGTGTCTTTGATGAGGGTACAGTCGCGGTGAAACAGTGCCATCTCCCGGCCCAGCATCGCTACCTGCTCCCACGACAGGCGCTTCGGGGGCTTCTCCTGGATGTGAATCGGGCGGTAAAAGACCACCCAGGCGTCCGTTTCCTCGTCAATATAGCGGTGAAAGAAAATGTTGTTGCCCTTCATCAGTGCCCGGCTCAGAAAATCGGCGTACCGCACCGGCAGGTTGTTGGCCACTACGTTAATGATGGTGTGGTCTTCGGCAAAGTTTTCAAAGGAACCGAAGATCGTCACTTTGGCGATGATCTCGTTGCCATCCGCCAGGTTCAGCCGGTACACGGTATTGGTGGACACCTCCGCGCTGATGTTTACTACTTCCGCAATCTCACGGGTATGGTCATATGCCCGCCAGGCGTAGCGGATGATGTCATTGATGTTAGCCATGAACGGATATCGCTTTAAATGATCTCTAAATAACGCCGTGTCTCCCAGTCCGTCACCGCCCGCCGGTATTGCTCCCATTCCTCCCGCCGCGTCATCACGTAGTGCCGTACGAACGCCTCGCCGAGCAGGTCCCCCAGCTCCTCACAACCCGCCATGGCACCCGCGGCCGCGCCCAGATCGCCAGCCAGTGGAGCCCCTGCTGTTTGGTCGTAAGCACTACCCACTACCGGAGGCGCATCCAGCATCAGCTTGTGCTCAACGCCGTACAGGCCCGCCGCCAGCGCCGCGGCGATCGCCAGGTAAGGATTTGCGTCCGCCCCCGGCACCCGCGTTTCCAGCCGCGTAGACGCGGCCGTACCCGGTACCACCCGCAGGGCCACCGTTCGGTTGTCCACGCCCCAACACGCGCGCGTTGCCGCCCAGGACCCCGGAACCAACCTTTTATAGCTGTTCACCGTCGGTGCGAACAAGGCCAGTAAGGCCGGTAAAAAATGCAGTTGCCCCGCCAGGTAGTGGCGGAAGGTGGCGCTCATCCCGTGCGCATCCTCCGCGTCGTAAAATTCATTGTTGCCGTCCCGCCACAGCGACTGGTGCAAATGCCCGCCGCAACCGGGCAGCGCCGCGCTTGGTTTTGCCATAAAACTGGCCGTAAAGCAGTGCCGGTGTGCCAGTTGCTTCACCCCTTCCTTGAAGAGGACGGCCCGGTCCGCCGCTTCCAGTGCCGGTTGGTACGCAATCGCCGCTTCCAGCATCCCCGGCCCCGTTTCCGTGTGTACCCCTTCCAGGGTGACGCCAAATTGCTCCAGCTGGTTGAACAGCTGATGGTGGAAATCACTGAACTGCCCCGTCCGTAAGCCCGAATAGCCGAACATCCCCCCGCTCACCTGATCCAGTTCACGAAAGTTTTTAGTCCGCAGCGTTTCCGGGGTTTCCCGGTACAGCATCCACTCGTATTCCGGCCCGAAACCGGCCGTGTACCCCAGCTCGCCGGCCCTGGTTACCACCCGTTTGAGCAGACTGCGGGGACAGGCATGGGAAGGCGCGCCGGTGGCCTCCGAAAAATCTCCCAGCAGGAGTGGGCAGTCCGCTTCCCATGGAATAATACGGTAGGTAGCCGCGTCGTATTCTAACCTGGCATCGCCGTAGCCGGCGTCAAGCGGCACGCTTTCGTAGAGCCGGTCGGCCACGTCCCAGGCAAACACGACATTGCAGAAGCCGCTGCCGCCTTCCAGCCCCGCGAGTACTTTTTTGCGGTGCAGGTACTTCGTACGCAGTACCCCGTCGAGGTCGGTAAAGCCGACTTTGACCCGGTTGTCCTTACGCTCCCGTAAATACTTAATGATGTTTGCTCTGGTCACCCTACTGAGCGGTAAAATTCGAGCAGGTATTTACTGTCCCGATGAGGATAAAAACGTGGTTCTACTCCGTACTTATTGATGTAGATGCCGGGCTTGTCCCGCTCGTCCACGTATTTAGCAATTCGTTCCGGGTCGAAGCCCTCCGGCAGCGCGGCGATGATCTTCGGTTTTGCCTCGGCCCAGGGGGTGCCGATGTGGGGCCGGATGAGGCGGACGTACACCAGGTCGGTTTCGTCGTATTTGGTAATCATGGGCGGACTGTTTTGTGGAACTAAATGCGAAGTATGCGCGCTGTTCATCGTACCGGAGTACGAAATTAAAAGATAATAATACAACAATCTACCGATGCGTTACTACTATTCCCCCAGCCAATCCTTGCCCTTCACCAAGCCGGCCAAAGTCTCCGCCTCGCGGCTGCCGGCTCCCGGATGAAAATCATACGCCCAGCCGGCCAGTGGCGGCAGGCTCATAAGGATCGACTCGGTGCGGCCGTTGGTGGTGAGGCCAAACTTGGTACCCCGGTCCCAGACCAGGTTGAACTCCACGTAACGGCCGCGGCGAAGTTGCTGCCATTCGGCTTCCCGTTCGGTGAAGGGCTTGTCTTTATTAAGCTCCAGCAGTTGCAGGTAAGTAGGGGCGAAGGTCTCCCCGACGGCAGCGGTGAAGTTGAAGAGGGTTCGCTTGTCCTTTTCTTCCGTCGCCGGCTGGAGGCGGTCGAAGAAAATGCCGCCCACGCCCCGGGTTTCCTGGCGGTGGGGGATGTAGAAGTAGTCGTCGGCCCAGATTTTGAATTTGGGGTAATAAGCGGGGTCAAAACGGTCGCAGGTATCCTTCAATTGCCGGTGGAAGAAGGCCGCCTGCTCCGGTACGATGTAGTGCGGCGTAAGGTCGATGCCGCCGCCGAACCAGAAGCGGCCGCCGTCGAGCTCGAAGTAGCGCACGTTCATGTGGATGATCGGCACGTGGGGGTTGCGCGGGTGTAGCACGATGCTGACGCCCGTGGCGTAGAATCCCGTCTCTTCGGGATCGACATGGAGGCTCGCCGCCGCCGCCGGGGGTAGTTCTCCGTGGACGGCGCTGAAGTTGACCCCGCCTTTTTCGATGTGGGTGCCGTTGAGGACGCGGGCGCGGCCGCCACCGCCGCCGGGACGGTCCCAGGCATCTTCGCCGAAGGTGCCGCCATCGGCCTGGTGGAGGGCGGCGCAGATGCAGTCCTGAAGTGACCGGAAGTAGGTAGTTATTTCGTGGCGGGTCGGCATGGCTGGGTTTACTCGGATGGCATCCCGCTGGGATGCATGGGTGATGGGGAGGGCGGGAGGCTCGTTTTGCTCTTTAACCGTTTTTACACCTGCGATCGCGCCCGCTATTTTGCCAAGGCCAGCTTAGAGGCGTCTACGGCCTTGGCGCGGTTACCGATGAAGATCTGGTCGCCGACGATGGTCACCGGGCGCTTCAGGAAGGTGTACTCGTTGAGGATGAGGCGGCGGTAATCCTCTTCCGTCAATTCCTTTTTGTTCAGGCCCTGGCTGCGGTATTTGCGCGCGTTACGGCTGAACAGTTTCTCGTGGCTTCCGGCCAGCTTCACCATCTCGTCAAGTTGCTCTTCGGTGATCGGCTCGGTCTTGATATCAATGAGTTGTAAATCGCGTTGCTCCCCCAGTTCGGTGATGATGCGCTTGCAGGTGGAACAGGTGGAGAGGTAGTACATTTTCGGCATACCGCAAAGGTAATGATGCAGTTCGGTAGTTAACTACTCCGCGCTACTTCAAAAACTCCGGTTTCACCCGGTCCTTGAAAACCTTCATCACTTTCTCCACCTTCGGCCGGCTCACGTTCTGCACGTAGCCCTGGTTAGGATTAGAGGTGTCCTCGTAGTAATCCTGGTGGTATCCTTCGGCGAGGTAGAACCGGATAGGATCCTCGATGGTGGTTTTGATGCCGCCGTTGAATTTCTCTTTGTTCAGTACCGCGATCTTGGCCTCGGCGGCGGACCGCTGTTCGTCGTTGAGCGGGAAAATGCTGCTACGATACTGGGTACCGACGTCGGGCCCCTGGCGGTTGAGGGTCGTCGGGTCGTGGGCGACGAAGAAAACGTCGAGCAAGACGTCGTAAGAGATCACCTCGGGGTCGAAATAAACCACAATGGCTTCGGCGTGGCTGGTCTGGCCCGAAGCGACTTCTTTGTACGTCGGATTAATTTCCTTACCGCCGGCGTATCCGCTCCATACGTCTTTGACGCCCTGAATGCGGTCGAAGGACGCCTCGGTACACCAGAAGCAACCGCCGGCAAAGTAGGCGATCCCGCTACCGGGGTACTTGGCGTTCAGGTCTTCGATGGTCGCTCCGGCAACCGGCTCGGCGTTACCGCGGGTCATGGCGGGCTTATCGGCGTCGGCGTCCACCTTTGTTTTTTGGCTATCGCACCCGGAAGTGGCTAACAGGAGCACGGACAGCAGGGCAAGGGTCGGGAGGGAGATCTTCATTATCGGTTGGGGTTACGTTACCCGTTCCTAACGTAATTTTTCACCAGATGGTTATCTCCCTCCGTTGCGGTAAAGTCGCGGACCGACAAAATACCAAACCGGGGCTCGCTAGCGAACGCCGGGGAGAACTGTCCTCCGATCGGTTGGCAATCGTGTGGTCCCCTAAAACCCTTTTCGGACCCCCAACTGTAATCCCGCCACCCAGTACGTTTCCTTTACCGGGGCCGCGGCGGTTGTGAACGACGTCGGGTACGCCTTGAAGAAAGGCTCCACGAGCAGTACGAAAGGTTCTTTTTTACCGATCTGATAGGTCGTCGACAGCGAAGTCATGAAGCCTACACCGACGTTGCGACGGTAGTTTCCGTCCGTTGCAAGGTCGAGAGGTTGCGGAGAGTCGGGGTCAAGAAAACGGCCCTGTGCGCTGGTGGCCAGGTTGACCACCGGACCGGCATTCACGGATACCTGCAGGCGACGCCCCGGCAAACGGTAGCCCAGCAGCAGGGGGGCTTCCAACATCCGGATGGTGTTGTTGGTGCGGGTTTTGGTAGTTTCACCGGCGATCGTGCGCTCGTACTCGAACTGGTTACGGATCTCGGCGTAGGTCAGCCCTCCCAAAAAGATCAACCGCTCGTTCAATTTATACGCCCCACGCAGGGAAACCTGGTAGCTCAGTTCAGGAAACTCACTCACCTCCCGCAGGTCTCTCAACGCCAGATTTGCATCCGACGTGGGGGTGAATTGCTGGTCGGCGTAAGCGGCCCCAAACAACAACTCCATTTGAAAGCGGTGGCGGGTTGCCGCGCGGAAAGCACGGTCGTTGGAAGGTTTCGGCCGGTAGCGCCCCTTTACCCTCGGGGCTGCGGGGAGGGAATTCGAGACGACGTCGGTCAGGGTCGGTCCGGCGGGAAGCATCGCCGTTGCGGTCTTCCGGCCGGCTGACGTACCCGGGCTCGGGGTATTATCGGAAGAAAGAGTACCATCTGCCGGCTTAAGCAGATTTTCAGCGGTCGGGTCATCCGCCCAACTAACCGACTCATCGGATACCCGGAGGGTTGCGCCGGTTTCTTTACCGCCTGCAGACGTAATACCGGGAATAGCAATTTTCGACCCATCGGTTACGGGAGCGAAGGGCTCCATGCCGGATAGGGGGATATTTCCACCAGTCCCGGAGAAACGGATGATTTCATTTTCGGAGGCGGGGACATCATCGGAGGCGGGGTTATCGTCGAGTACGAAAACATCGTCGGATACGGACGTATCGCCCCCCGTAGCTGTTTCGCTCCCGGGATCCTCCGGAACGAAAATTTCCACCACGCCGTCAGGCGCGACGATGGTATTTTGTTCAGGTATTATCCACCAGCCGGCGAGGAGTAATAGCAGTACGGCGGCGGCAATGGCCCACCGGCGGTTCGCTACGCGCGGCGCGACCTTCCGGGCTTTCCATATCTTGTCCCACAATCCAGCGGGTACGTCCCCCGACCGATCTTTCAGGCCGTCGGTGAACACCTGGTCCACGGCGGCGGCGGCGGGCAGTCCCGTGGCGGCGATGCGCGACCACATCCCTTCCGGCACCTGACCGGCATAGTCTTTCAGCCCGTCGGAAAATAGTTTATCGATTCCGGGGCCATCGGGCGCAGGTGGGTTATTTCCGGCCTGCACGCGCGACCACATATCGGCCGGCACCTCACCCGGCCGGCCGTCGAGGCCCTTGCGGAACATGTCGTCGATCGGATTCATATGGCAATGCGTTGGCGAAGTTCAATCTGGCGCTGCAGCACTTTACGGGCCTTGAGCAGCTGGGAGCGGGAGCTGGCTTCCTGGATGCCGAGTTGGTCGGCTATTTCTTTGTGGCTGTAGCCTTCGATGGCGTAGAGGTTGAAAACCAAACGGTATCCATCCGGCAGGTTCTGTACCATCGTCAGCAGTTCTTTCTCCCCAAGTTCCGCGTAGGCGGTGGGTGCTCCACCCCGTTCCGGTACGTTATCGAGTCCGGATTGCTCCAGCTGAAACCGCTTGCGCTGGTAGGTTTTCAGGGCTACGTTGACCGTAAGGCGACGGGCCCAACCAGCAAAAGACCCCTGAAATCCGTACATCGGCAGCTTTTCGAACAGTCGGATGAAGCTGTCCTGCAGCGCATCCTCGGCTTCCGCCCGGGTACGGCAGTAGCGTTGGCACACCCCCATCAGCATGGGAGCGTACCGCTCGAAAAGGGCGCGGGAAGCGGCCTCTTCGCCCCGCAGAGCGCCTTCGATCAGGTCCTTTTCTTTCATGCTTAGCATCGGGTGGTCTTACCGTTTTGGTAAATTGATACCCCGGATTAGGGTAAACGTGGTCTGGCAGGATAAATTTTTTAAGGGAAAAAAACCGGTGTTTGTAAATGCTGGCTTCAGCCTCCCTTTCTTCCCCCCTTCAACTTTTCACAACTGCTTCCTGACCGCTCTATTCTGATATCTGTATGCTGACCACTGTACGCTACACTCTAAACTCCATTCCAAGCAACGGCGAGGGTTGCAGATGATACGTAAAGTCGATCGCGCTAAGCGGATTGTCCGCCGTAGGGTAACCGCCGATGATCTGCGGCCGGGTCAGTCCGCTTTCGTAGTGCGTCAGTTCCTGGTTGCCGAAAACACTGATGGTGGTAAGAATGGCCAGCGGTCCGTCGTATGCCGCTACGGAAACGGGGATCATCTGCCGCAGGGTCGGAAAATCAAGCGAGCCGTTGGCGGGCGCGTAGGTTTTCAGCGTGTTCAGGTCGAGGGTAAAGATGGTGCCCAGCTCGCGGTCGACGGCTTCGTTGTTTTCGTCCTTTAATACCCCAAGGTGCAGCGAGATGCGCTCGGGCACCATGATCGCATCGGGCAGGAGTTGGGCCATCAGGTTGAGAACGATCGGCACCTGCATTTCGTCAATCAGGCAGTACTGCATCGTTTCGGAAAGCAGTATGTCTACGGGAAGTGCCCCGTCAATAACGTGAGTTGCCGCGTCGGAATGAACAAATTTCTCCACGTAATGGTCCAACCCCAGAGAGGCGAACGTTCGTTGCACCCCGGCGAAGCTCCCGTCGTTTATCTCAATGCAGGTAACCCGCAGTTGTTCCGGACCGAAACGGGTGGTAAGCGGCAGAAAGAGCGTCGCCCAGGGTCCGGTACCGGCATAGAGCACGTGTACGGGGCCGGGGCGGCGGGCGGCGACGGCACTTACAGCCTGGTAAAGACCACTCACGAAACGTTTCGTACGCAGTTGATCATCGATGCAGAGCGCCGCCCAGGTGGTCCCGATGGCCACGCCGGCACCGGTGTGCACGCAGTCCATCTCCACGGCCCCCCCCAGGTCGATAGCGGAGGCGGTCAGCAGGATATCGCGGTAGTGGTCAAGGGTTTCAGCAAGGAGGCTTGCCCCGGTGTCGTCGTCCAGCAGCACATCGGTGATGCGCGCCATTTCCTGGTTTTTGGGCATTTGTCTGATTTGGGATTTTGGTGAAGATAGGGTTTGTTTTATCAAGCAGATTATACTACTTGACCTGATGACTCGTACTTAAAGACCACCTGACGCATCAGGCGCGGCCGCAGGTGCAATAATCGTTCTTCACAAGCACCGTTTTTTACCGAAAGAACGTTTTCATTTGTACAAAAAGCTTGCACCGTAAATAAAGAATACCTAATTTTGCACAAGCAATTATTGCACAGACAACTAAAACAAGATCAATGTCCGCAACGGCCACCGCAGCAACACCTTTTACCACCACCGACAGCTTCCCGCTCCTCGGCACCGATTACGTTGAGCTGTACGTAGGTAATTCCCGTCAGGCAGCCCATTTCTACCAGTCGTGCATGGGTTTTCAGCCCCTGGCGTACGCCGGTCTGAGTACCGGCCTGAAAGACCGGGAAAGCTACGTTGTGGTACAGGACAAGATTCGGCTCGTTCTCACGAGCCCGCTGACGAATGGCACCGAGATCGGTCGTTTGCACGATCTGCACGGCGACACCGTCCGCTGCGTGGCGCTTTGGGTAGAGGATGCGACCGTTGCTTACGAAACCGCCCTCAGCCGGGGTGCGGAGAGCGTTTCGCCTCCCACTGCTTCAAAAGACCGGCACGGCACCTGCGTCCGCGCCCAAATTCAGACCTTCGGTAACACCATCCATGAGTTCGTGGAGCGCAAAAACTACAACGGACCCTTCCTGCCCGGCTACGATGCCTGGAGCTCCGAGTACCGTCCGGAAGAGGTTGGTCTGAAATTTATCGACCACATGGTGAGCAACGTTGCCCTCGGTGAAATGAATAAATGGGTGACCTGGTACGCCGACGTGATGGACTTCAAACAACTTATCAGCTTCGACGACAAAGATATCTCCACCAAGTATACCGCCCTGATGAGCAAGGTGATGAGCAACGGCAATGGCCGCGTCAAATTTCCCATCAACGAGCCCGCTCCCGGTCTGAAGAAAAGCCAGATTGAGGAATACCTCGACTTTCATAAAGGGCCCGGCATCCAGCACATCGCCGTCGCCACCGACGACGTCATCAGTACCGTGCGCGCCCTCAAAGCCCGCGGCATGGAGTTCTTGCGCGTCCCCGACAGCTACTACGACACCCTGCTCGAACGCGTCGGAGACATCGACGAAGACCTGAGCCCGCTGCGGGAACTCGGCATCCTCGTCGACCGCGACGACGAAGGCTACCTGCTACAGATCTTCACCAAACCCGTTCAGCCACGGCCGACGGTTTTTTTCGAGATCATCCAGCGCAAGGGTGCCACCAGTTTTGGCAAGGGAAACTTCAAAGCGCTGTTCGAGGCCATCGAGCGGGAGCAGGAACTGCGCGGTACGCTGTAATCCGGTGACGAGCCGGCGGCAAACGGACGACTAAACCCTCCGGCGTGCTCCCGGGCGGCCGTGCCTTATCTTAAATTTGTGGTTTAAATCTTTCGGATCGTCCAATATCCCTGACGGTCGGATCGTATAAGGTGCGGTCTTTTGACTTTTTGTCTTGCTGACCGCACAACTTTTTCCACCGCCGGTCTTGCTGACCGGCTCATCTTTTTATTATTCCCAAATCAACCACAATGAAATTTATTCACCTCACTTTCCTCCTCCTGCTTGTGGCGGGTTTCACCTCCTGTGACGACGATGAGAACGACATGATGAACCCCGGGCTGGTGGGCGACTGGACCGCGCTCAGCCTCGACGCATCCATCGACGCTACCCTCACCTCCCCTACCGTCAACACATCTTCCAATACCGAACTTTCCGGCACCGCTTTCGACTATGACCTGAACTTCTCCGAGACCCAGTTCACCGCCGGAGGCACTTACGACATCTCCACCACCACGACCGCTAACGGGACGACGACCACCACCGACAACTCCTACACCGGTGTTTCGAATACCGGTCCGTACACCGCTACCGGGAGCCAGATCACCTTCAATGGCAACCTGTTCGAGCTCGAATTCAACGGCATGCCGTTTATGGGCTCCGGCGGTCCGCAGACGGTCGATTACAGCATCAACGGCGACCTGCTTACCATTACGCAGAACGAAACGATTGACACAATCATCGGTGACCTCACCAGTTCCAGTTCCATCCAGTCCACGTCAACCTGGCGCAGGAACTAGCGAAATTGCCCGCAGCTATTTCCATGACCCCCTCTCCGCATCTTTTGCGGGGAGGGGATTTTTTTGCGCGGTTGCGGGAAGCAAAAACTGTTATTTCAGGCGCAATGGCGCCACGGTACTTATCTTGAGCCCTTATGAAAACCGCTCTTCTGTATTTTAAGCGCATCTTCCTTTTCCTGCTTCTTTTCCTGATTTTGTATGTAGGTCTGTCGTTCTTACTTTCGTACGTACCGGTCAATACCGACCAGCCGGACCAGCCGGGCGACCGGGTTCTTTACGCCCATTCCAACGGCGTCCATCTTGATCTCGTTTTCCCCCTGGAACTGGTTCCCGACATCCTGAAGCGCCAGTTCACCTACGCCGCCGGCACCCGACTTCTGGCCATCGGCTGGGGCGATAAAGGTTTCTACCTCGATACGCCGACCTGGGCCGAACTCAGCCCAAAAGTAGCCGTGAAGGCTATGTTCTTGCCCAGCCCTACGGCCATGCACGTTACCGAGCATCGGGCTGTCGATCCTACGTGGTCCCGCATCGACATTAACGACGAGCAGCTCGCCCGGCTCTGGACGTACATCGAGAACAGTTTCGACACCGACGCCAATGGCCAAATTACCGAACTCGTCGGAAAAGGCTATACCGACCGCGATCGATTTTACGAAGCCGTGGGCAACTACAGTTGCTTCAAAACCTGCAACACCTGGGTGAACACGGCCCTGCGCCGCATCGGTGTGAAAACCGCCATCTGGACGCCGATGGACAAAGGCGTTCTGCGGTATCTGCCACTGGCAGGAACCAGAGAAGTGCCCGCTGGTTCCTGAGTTCCGGGTTGCTAAATCTCCCGCTCATATTCCCCCGCCAACCAGGCCTTATCCCCCAGGGCAGCCACCGCTTCCGGCACTGCCTCCCGCTTCCACCGCCGGTGCGTCCATAACCACGGCGTAGGATCACGTTCGATCTCCTCCTCCAGAATCCTGACGAAACTCTCGGTAATGAAGCCCGGTTCCGTATCCCGTGGGTTCATCGCCACGGGGTGCAATTCCGCTACGTAATGCCCCCGCTTCTCCATCCGTAAACTCATGTAGAATACCGGCCGGTCCTGACGGACGGCATACCGCTCTGGCCCCATCAGAAAACTGGTGGTCCGGTTCATAAATTTCGTCCAGTGCAGTTTGTTCCAGGCCGCGTTGCTGGGCGACTGGTCGGCCACGAAAAACTCCAGGGCCGGCCGGACCGGGTCTTCCGCAAAATACGCGTCCACCTCTCGGCGGGATACGAGGTGGGTATTCGTCCTGCCCCGGTTTTTATAGATCAGCCGGTCCATCACTTCGTTCTTCAGCGGAGAGTAGATGCCCATCACCGTCATAATCGGAAACTGCGGCATGAACGACAGGGCCGCGATCTCCCAGTTCGAGTAATGCGCCCCCATGGCAATGACACTCCGGCCGGCCGCCGCGTACTCCGCCACTATTTCCGGATTTATTACCCGGCACCGGACGATCGTCTCCTCCACGGACATCGAAAACAATTTGATCGACTCTGCCACCGAATCGAAAAAATAGCGGTAGAATTTACGGGACTGAATTTCGACTTGTTCTTCGTTCCAGTCGGGGAAAGACCCCCGGATGTTGGCGTGCACCACTTCCCGCCGGTACCCGAACACCCGGTACCCCAGCAGGTAAAGCAGCCGCCCTATTCCGTAAAGGACCCGCATGGGCAGCCAGCTCAGGGGCAGTAGGATGAGGTAATATAGTACGTACGGCAAATTAGCAGTGCAATTTTTATAGTTCGGTGGTAATGTTAGTCCCCGTCGCGAGATGCAGGCCTGGCACGGCTCCGCAAGTCGGAGCCGGGACGGCGGGTCTGGGAATATATAGGTTCCCCGATTCCCGACTTTGCGGAATACCTGTAAAATGCGGCAGCTGCTACAAAGCTACGTGATTACCGAACGACTCGATTACCCCACCGCCACCTTAGCCGCCTCCAATGCCGCCTGAATTCCCGCCGGCTCCTTACCTCCGGCGGTTGCGAAGAAGGGTTGTCCTCCTCCACCCCCGCGGATGTTCCCGGCCAGTTCCCGGATCATCGTTCCGGCGTTCAGTTCGCCCTTTGCGGCGAGATCCCTGGAGAGGGCGAGCGTCAGCAACGCCTTGCCCTCGTTCTCCGAACCGAGGAGCACGAAGCTGTTCGCGTGCTCGGCCGTGAGCTGGAAGGCGAGGGTCTTGATGGCGGCCGCGTCGGTCAGGGGGACTTTGACGGCCAGGAAGTTGACGCCGTTGACGTCTTCGAAGGCTTGCTCCAGATCGGCTTTCAGATCGCCGGCCTGGGCGGCCCGCAACTTCTCGATCTCCCTGCGCAGCGCACGGTTGTCTTCGCTCAGGTCGGCGACGGATTTAACCGGATTATTGCTTCCCTTCACGATGGCACGAATCTCTTCCAGCGCGGCCAGACGTTCGTCTATGTAGGCCTGTGCACCTTCGCCCGTCACCGCTTCGATGCGACGGATGCCGGCGGCCACGCTGCTCTCGCCCGTGATCTTGATAAGGCCAAGTTCGCCAGTGTGCTTCACGTGGGTACCTCCACAAAGTTCTGAGCTGAAGTCGGGGTCGAAGGTAATGATGCGGACGGCATCGCCGTACTTCTCGCCGAATAGCATCATCGCTCCGGAGGTTTTAGCTTCCGCAATCGGTACATCACGGCGCTCGATCAGGGCGATGTTCTCACGGACTTTCTCGTTGACCAATTTCTCGATCTTCACCAGCTCTTCGGCCGTAACGGCTTCGAAGTGGCTGAAGTCGAAGCGGACGCGCTTGGCGCGGACGTCCTGACCTTTCTGGATAGCGTGCTTGCCCAGGATTTCGTGGAGGGCGGCGTGCAGCAGGTGCGCGGCCGTGTGATTGCTACTGATGGCCTGACGGGCGTCGGCCTTCACCGCAGCGAAGACGTCGGCGTCGGGGTCCGTCGGCAATTTGCTGACGATGTGGACCGTGAGGTCGTTTTCCTTGATGGTGTCGGTGACGTGGATCGTCTCATCGCCCACCTTCATGGTGCCGGTATCGCCCACCTGACCGCCGCTTTCGCCGTAAAACGGCGTGCGGTCAAGTACGACGTGGTACCGGGGCTTATCCTTCACCTTCACGGTGCGGTACTTGGTGATCTTTGCGCCGGCGTCGGAGAGGTAGTCGTAACCGATGAAGACGCTTTCCTCGTCGGAGAGGACCGTCCAGTCGCCTACTTCCTTGGCAGAGTCTTTGCGGGCACGGGCTTTCTGTTCGGCAAGTGCTTTTTCGAATCCAACCTCATCCACTTTCAGTCCTTGCTCGCTGGCCAGCAGGCGGGTCAGATCGATGGGAAAACCAAAGGTATCGTAAAGTTGGAAGGCATCTTGCCCACCGATCACACCTTCCATGGCTTCCAGGTTGGCGAAGCGAGTCAACCCATTTTCCAGCGTATTAAGAAAAGACATCTCCTCACTCTCGATGATTCGGGTGATCTGCGCCTCCTGCTGCTTCAGCTCGGGGAAGGCGTCACCCATCTCCCGCACCAGCGTCTTCATCAGTTTATGGATGAAGGGAGATTTCTGGTCGAGGAAAGAGTAGGCGTAGCGGACGGCCCTGCGCAAAATACGGCGAACGACGTAGCCGGCTCCGCCGGAACCCGGCAGCTGACCGTCGGCGATGGTAAAAGCCACGGCGCGGAGGTGATCAACGATGACGCGCATCGCCATATCCTCCTTCGCGTCGGCCGCGTAAGAGCCACCGTAAGTTTTGCCCGTCAGGCGCTCGATCTCACGCAGCAGGGGCGTGAAGACATCCGTGTCGTAAGTGGCTTCCTTGCCCTGCATGATCATGCAGAGGCGCTCGAAGCCCATGCCGGTATCGACGTGCTTTTCGGGCAGGTTTTCGAGGCTGCCGTCGGTCTTGCGGTTGAACTGGATGAAAACGTTGTTCCAGATCTCCACCACGCCGGAGTCGTCGATGTTGACCAGGTCGCGGCCGTCCACCTTCAGGCGCTCCTCGGGGCTACGGGTATCGTAATGGATCTCGGTGCAGGGGCCACAGGGTCCGGTTTCACCCATCTCCCAGAAGTTGTCCTTTTTGTTGCCTTCCAGGATGCGTTCGGGCGGAAGGACCTTGCGCCAGTGGGCGTCTGCCTCATCGTCGCGGGGGACGCCGTCTTCGGGTGCGCCCTCGAACACGGTGGCGTAGAGACATTCGGGGTCGAGCCCCATCGCCTCGGTGAGGAACTCCCAGCTCCAGGCGATGGCTTCCTCCTTAAAGTAATCGCCGATGCTCCAGTTGCCGAGCATCTCGAACATGGTATGGTGGGTACCGTCGCGCCCCACGTCTTCCAGGTCGTTGTGCTTACCGCTTACGCGCATGCACTTCTGGGTATCGGCGATGCGGCGGCGGTCGGGAGTCTTATCGCCCAGGAAGTAGTCTTTGAACTGGTTCATGCCCGCGTTGGTGAACATCAGGCTGGGATCGTCCTTGGTCACGATCGGGGCGGAGGGCACGATTTTATGGTCCTTTGCACGGAAGAAATCGAGGTAAGCCTGGCGGATCTGGGCGGAAGTCATGGAGCGGTACGTTAGTTTGTTGGTCGGTTGGTGCGTTGGCAGCCCGGAAAAGCAAGAGAGCGTACCTATTAATCAGATTTTCTGGGCGGCAAAGATAGTCTTTTGGGTATTGTCCGGGAGCAATCCAATTCCACGCGCAGGTACGGGTTTGCGGGCCTCGCACGTACGGCGTCAGGCACGAACGCCAATGGCGACGATCAAGGGGGCCGGCCCCACCTCATTGCTCCTTAAATCTGTTTTTGCCTCCCGCGGCCGCGCCTCCAACTCAACCAGGTATAGATTCCCAGCGTCCCCCAGCAGATCAGCAAGCCGAAAAACTCCCGCGTAAGTTCCACGTGGGGAGATTCCGCCTTCATCGATCCGGCGATCGTCGGCATACCGTCGCTGAGCCACTGGACGAAATCGGGTACGTAGCTGGTCCACCAGCCGAACAATACCAGGGTTGGCAGGAGAGGTACTACGGGCCGCAGCCCGCCAAAAAAAGTACGCAGTGCGATGAAGACCACCACTCCGTAAGCGGCCACCCATTTGTTCCAGTCCGGGTCGTTGAGTTGCCAGTAAGCGCACAGTGCGAACAGGGCGGCAACGGCAAGGTGAACATATTTCATGATCGCGATCATTATAATGATTAATCGGGGCCGGGAACACCGTTACCGGATGACTTCGGCAAAAGCCTCCCGCTGTTTAAACTCCGGGTGCCCCGGTGCCCATCCCGCCGTGAAGCGGTAACCGGTCGGTTTTCCTTCCTCGAGTTTGGCCCGCACGTAGTAGCTGGACGATACCGGCTGCGCGTCGGGCGCCAGTTCGCCGTTAGCAATGTAATGCTCCTTATCCACCGAGACGGCCATGCCGAGGTAATGGTCCAGTTCCGCCTGGGGAGCGTGGGTATAGATCGCGAAACGATCGTCCATTTCCATGGTATAGACCTTATCGGCGCGCTGGTTCACAATGCCGATGAGGAGTTCCTCACCACCCGTCAGACCGGTAGCCGTTATGCTGGATTCATAGCCGTGCGTACCGGCTTCGATGCTGATGTCCCAGTCCAGGTCGATGATCCGGCCGGCGATCGCGAGGCCGGCGTAATCGAGGTGGAAGGCCGAGCGCACAGCGGTTTCTTCCGTGATCATAACACGCTCTTCCGTTGCGTCACCGATGCGATGGATCTTCCCGTCGATCATCAGGGCGATGCTGCCGGCGCCGAGGGAGTTTTTCACCTTGAGCACGTCCATCCCCCAGTCCGACATTTTGTGGTAGTCGTTGCGGTCCAGACCTACCGTATCCAGCACCAGATCCCGCACTTTCTTACCGTGGATATCGATGCCGTTGCGCTCGTCCCAGTACATCCGAAAGCCGATGTTCTCGTTTTCCCAGGCCGGTCCCTCGTTCTGATAGATCGCCGGCAGAATCTGCTCAATATGAGCAACGTCGCGGACGAACTTCCGGCCCTCCACGAATTCGTTCCGGTCGTTGCGTTTTGCCAGGCGAATGTTCGTGCGCATCGTTTCCGCCTTGGCTTCCGTCTTCGGGGCGTCCGTCTCGGGTATTTTCGTTTCCGCCGTCGGCGCGTTTTCGCAGGAAAAGAGCATCAGGGCGAGGCCGCTGGTGCAGAGAAGGGTTTTGCAGGAGCGAAGGATTGAATACATGGTTCGTGCTATTGAAGATGGTTCTCTAATTTATTGTCGTCGACCCGGTACAGTTCGGGGCCCCCCTTCACGCCGGTTTTTTTCTCTTCCGTATTGATCAGGAAGTCATACGCCAGAATCTTGCGGCGGAAGTTTCGGCGGTCGAGTTCTTCCCCCAGGATCGCCTCGTACACCTGCTGCGCTTCTTTGAGGGTGAAGCTCTCCGGAAGAAGCTGAAAGGCCAGGGGCTGGCGGCTCAGGTCCCGTTTAAGCGCCAGATAAGCATCCACCAGTATCTGATGGTGATCGAACCCGAGTTCGGGAAGTTCATCCAGCCGGCACCACTGTACCTGGTCGAGGTGCTCGCGGGCGATGGGGTCGTGGTGTTCGGGTTTCACCAGAGCGAAGTAGGCGTTGGTGATCACCCGCCGCACGGGGTGTCGGTCGAGCGAGCTGTAGGTTCCTACCTGCCGAACCGGAACGTTCTCTACGTTCACCAGGTCGCGCAGCAGGCGGGCGGCTGTTCCTTCCAGGGTTTCGCTCCGGCGCAGTGCCCCGCCGGGCAGCACCCATTCACCGATGTATGGTGCTACCGCACGCCTGACCAGAAGTACCCGCAGCGCTTCTCCTGAAAAGCCGAAAATAGCGCAATCCACCGTAACCGCTACCGTATGGCTATCGGTAGTGACCTGGGATGTGTTTTTGATATTCATAGCTTGTGAACTTGCGGAGGTAAGGTACCGACTAATTTTGCGTTGCGCAGAGCGATCAGAGATTTACGCACCCGCATTTGCGATATTTACGCCAGGAAATACTCCCGAACAAATGTTTTCGTCCCGTCCAGCGGCTGTCCACCAACGGCAGCGCGCCGCCGGACGTAGCTCGCCGCGGCACTGGCCAGAAATATCGTCGGCGCCTCGTGGTCTTCGGGTATAACTTAGTGGTCGGCGGGGATGCGGCCAAGGATGGACCCACCCCGCTCTTCGTTGTTACGTAATGCCCGGGAATATCGGTAGCGATACAGCCGGAGGCGGTGCTGTCCAGGCCGGAAATTCCACAACACCCCTTCAAGTTATTCCCCACCGGTTACCTTTATGCCATGAGTGTTCAAAAAGTAAAGATCTCTGCTTCCGGGCCCGCTTTGTCCCGCATCGCGGCCGGAACCATGACCTGGGGGGAGTGGGGCGTTGATTACGGTTCGGAGAAAATGCAGGAGATGATACGATACTGCATCGATCTTGACATCACGACCTTCGACCACGCCGACATTTACGGAAATTACTCTACCGAAGCGACCTTCGGCCAGGCGCTCAACCGACTCGGCTCCGGCGTTCGCGCCCAAATGGAACTGGTGACCAAATGTGGTATCCGGCTGAAAACCAAGCGCCGCCCCGAGAATAACCTTAAGAGCTACGACCTCAGCCGCGACTACATCATCCACTCGGCCGAGCGCAGCCTTGAGAACCTGCATACCGACTACCTCGATCTCTTCCTCCTCCACCGCCCCAGCCCGCTGATGGACCCCGCTGAAGTTGCGGAAGCCTTTACACAGCTCAGACAGTCCGGTAAGGTGCGCGCCTTCGGGGTGAGCAATTTCAGTCCGAGCCAGTTCAGCTTGCTCAACGCGTACGTTGAACTGGCCACCAACCAGGTCGAGTGTCATCCCCTGCGCCCGCAATGTTTCCATGATGGCACTTTCGACCAACTCCTTGCGGCCGGCACCCGCCCCATGGTCTGGAGCCCGCTCGGGGGCAGCCATTACTTCAAGGAAGAATCCACCAACATTTTACGACTCCGCAACACCGTTAAGAACCTTGCTGAAAAATACGGAGATGTCGGCGAAGACGTCATTCTCCTGGCCTGGTTGCTCCGGCATCCCGTCGGGGCCATCCCCGTGGTCGGAACCACCAAAAAACAGCGCCTCGGCAACACCCGGCTGGCCCTGGAAACGGAACTGGCAACTGAAGACTGGTTTGCGATTCTGGAGGCGGCAACGGGGCACGAGGTAGCCTAGCATCGCCAACCAGCCGCCAAACGGAAGTATGCACTTGCAATACGAACAGCCTGGGTTCCGGATTATACCTCATTACTCAGGCAGCTTCCCGAATCATTCCGTTTTCATTCCATCATTTTTCTCAAAAGATCAGGTCGTCCGCCGGGTAACCGCCTTAGTCAGCAGCAAAACCTTGCGGCGACAAGGCTCGATGGCCGACTAAAAAAATAATACCATGCCACTAATAGTAACCGTCCGCAACTTCACCCCTATCCAAGGAAAAAATTGCTTCCTCGCAGAAAACGCTACCCTGATCGGAGAGGTCGTACTCGGCGATGATTGCTCCGTGTGGTATACCGCCGTCGTGCGCGGCGACGTAAACGCCATCGTCTGTGGCGACCGCGTCAATATTCAGGACGGCGCCGTGATTCACGGCACCTACGAACGCGCCGCCACCAGCATTGGCAACGACGTCAGTATCGGCCACCGCGCCGTGGTCCACGGCTGTACCATCCACGATTCCGTGCTCATCGGGATGGGGGCGATCGTGATGGACGATGCCGTGGTGGAATCCAATGTTATCATCGGTGCGGGAGCGGTCGTTCCGGCCAATATGCACTGCGAAGCCAACTCCGTCTATGCCGGTATTCCCGCCAAAAAGATCAAGGACCTCGATCCGGCACAACGGGCGGATACCATTGAGCGGATCGCGGGGGCTTATTTAACTTATGCGGGTTGGTTTAAGAAATAAGGATGTAGTGGTCGGCAAGCTCCTCGGTTTTTATTCCACCCTTTTGGCTTCCGCTTCTTTACCTTTTATCAGCCGATCGAAAAAAACCTGGGCATCCGTATCGGAAAGTTCATCAATCCTAAATTTACCTCTTCCTGATTCGACTACCCGGTATAACATTACAAACTGGTCTTGTGGTACAATCACTGTACTACATTCAGGGTCCTTATCCTTTACCGAAGAAAGGCAAACATCCGTTTTGATCGGCAAAATAACGTGCTCGCCGGGAAAGAGCAGGAAACTTTCCCCGTCTTCCAACGTCAACGTAATGGGCCGCCGTTTTTTGTTGAACAAGGAACTGACGACGGCTACCCGATATTTAGTCGGAAGATTTTCTAATTTTTCTTCGGGATAAACATAGTAGCCTATTTTACCGGATCGCAAGTCAATTTCACTAACCTCTAAATTCCGTTTTCCTCCGGTCGTGGCAAGACCGGCCAGCCCCCCGCCCAATGCTCCAAATAGCAGTCCGCCCATCAATACCGCTCTAGGGTCCGCGACCCGTCGAAAGATTTATACTGGCAACGCGCTTGTTATTTTTCCGTTGGTTGTTCGCTTTATTTCGTAGCAGTAATTCCCAATTTTTACGTACGGTTTCCCCCGGAATTGCACCCCCCAGACCTCATCAAATTTTTTCTTGTCCGAATAGTTCTCCGGAAGCATTTTTATTACGGAGAACATCCTTCCAAATATATCCGTGTGAACCATTATGGATTTACCGAATCTTATTTTAGGAAACGGTTCAGAATTACCCGATCTAAAGTCCATGAACGTAGAAAAAACACCATCCTTAACCTCAGTGAAATCAATTTTTTCAGCCGGAAATTGGGTTTTAGCTGCCATAACGGTTTCACTGTCGACTACCAAAGGGTGTCTACATTTAGACAGGATACTAGTTTCGGAATCATAAAGCCGAATACTTTTAAGATTGCCTCATCATGACCTTTGGTGACATCTCCCGCTGGTGAGGTTTCCGTAATACGTGCCGGGCCGTAAACGGCATATCCCGCCGACGTAGGCACGGCAACCTCCGCTTCGATCGCCAACCGCCGGCTCTGAAATGTTTTACCGCTGTTTATATATTCAGCTATCCTCAAATAAGTAATCCGGAGAATTGACTTCTTTCTATCCCGCTGCTGATTACTTGCATCAAGCACCTTACTGAATGATCTGCTTACCCCGTCCTTAAAAAATAAATTAACTGGCTTGGATCCTAACCCCCTGAATCCGATTCCCAAAGGATCATAAGTCATCCCTCTGGCACCTACTACGGTATCAATTTGTAGCGGAACCTGCAGCATTTCAATAGGCCTGCTTTCCAGATCGATGTAGTAGGGTTCCGGAATATTCTGGCAAATTATCGACGTATTTTCACAAATAACAATACGGAAGATAGCAAATACTGCATAGGGGTAGGGATTAGCAAAACCATACAACAAACCAGCTTTAATACCGGTTCATCCAATTGAAAATGAGTGAGGTAGCGTTGTTACGCTTCCTGAATCATCGACATAATCTCATCAACCCCCAGTTTACCAGCATTTCCCGTACCACTAAGGATCTGGTCCGCCAAATCCCGTTTTTCTTTGTGCAGGGCAATGATCTGCTCCTCGATGGTGCCGGCGGAAACGAAGCGGTAGACGGTGACCGGCCGTTGCTGCCCGATGCGGTGTGCGCGGTCACTGGCCTGGTCTTCGGCCGCGGGGTTCCACCAGGGATCGAGGTGCAGCACGTAGTCGGCCTCGGTGAGGTTGAGGCCCGTGCCCCCCGCCTTCAGGCTGATCAGGAAAACGTCGCCCTCCCCGTTCTGAAAAGCGTTTACGGCTTCTTCCCGTTTCTTGCCCGGCGTACTGCCGTCGAGGTACTGGTACGCGATGCCCTGGCCCTTTACCCAGTTTTCCACAATTTTGAGGTGCTTCACGAACTGCGAAAAGAGGAGGGCTTTGTGGCCGCCCTCCAGGATCTCCAGCAGGGTTTCTCCCACCAGTTCCAGTTTGGCGCTGCCGACTTTGGAGGTGGGGCGCACGAGCCGGGGATGGCAGGCCGCCTGCCGCAGTTTGGTCAACTGGGCCAGCACGGTGAAGCGTTTCTGCTGCTCGTCGGCGGCGGCAATATCCTTGAGGGCCTGGCGGCGCATGGCCTCGTACAGCGCTTTTTCTTCTTCGCTCAGATCAACGCTGAGCAGTACCTCCGTCTTCGGGGGCAATTCGGTCAGTACCTGATCCTTGCGGCGGCGCAGGATGAACGGCTTGACGAGGTTTTTAAGCTGGCGGCGGCGGTCTTCGTCGCCGTCGCGGGCGATGGGTTTATTGAATTTGTCGTTGAAGCCCTGCTTACTACTCAGCAGCCCGGGGTTGAGGAACCGGAAAAGGCTCCACAGTTCGCCGAGGTGGTTCTCGATCGGGGTACCCGTGGTGGCCAGCTTGAAGTCGCCGCTCAGGCCCTGAACGATCTTGGCGCGCTTGGTGGCGGTATTCTTGATGGCCTGCGCCTCGTCGAGTACGATGGTGGCCCAGTCGATGGCCTGCAGTTCGTCGCCGGTGAAGGGGAGGAGGCCGTAACTGACCAGGGCGAGGTCGCCGGTGCCGAGCTGGGCCAACAGGGCGGTGTCTTTCCGGCTGGCGATCAGTACGGGAATGAGGCCCGGGGCAAAGCGTTCCGTTTCCCGCAGCCAGTTGCGCGTTACGGAGGCCGGAGCGATGACCAGCGCCGGACCTTCCTTGGCCCGGGCGCAGAGCATCGCCAGCGCCTGCACCGTTTTACCCAGGCCCATATCATCGGCCAGGCAGCCACCCACACCCCAGGCGGCCAGTCGCATCAGCCATTTGTAGCCTTCCAGCTGGTAGTCGCGCAGTTCGGCTTTGAAATCCTTCGGTACCCGGGGGCGAATCTTGTCGGCTTTTTGGATGCGCGCCAGACTTTCCGTCCAGGCGTCGTCGAATTCCAGGTCCTCCAGCCCGTCGGCCACCCCGGCGAAGGCACTGGCGGCCAGGGTCGGCAACTGAAACTTTTTGCCTTTCTGGTGCAGCAGCCCCTCCATTTCCAGGATGCGGTCGCGCAACTCGTCGGTCAGGGCCAGAAATTCGCCGTCTTTCAGTTCGATGAACGGGTTGTCCTGGCGGTCCCGGAGGTGCTCGAGCAATTGCTCCAGGTCGAGGACGCGCTGCTCGTCGACGGTCAGCTTCCCGTCCACCTCGAACCAGTCGCGGTTCTTGCCCACCTTTACGGCCAGTTCGTCGGAGCCCGCCGTGGCGACAATTTTGAGCTTTTCGCCCTTCGGATGTTCGATGGTGACCAACTGACCGGTCACCAGGTGGCGCAGTTCGAGCAGGATGCGCAGGGCGGTTTGAGTATCGTCGACGATGTATTCGTAGTGGCTGCCTTCCATCCGTTGCAGGGTCGGGCAGGCTTCAATGGCGGCGGCAACTTCGGCGGACTCTTCCTTCAGGTCGCGGAGCAGGATCTTCCGGCCTTCCTCCAGTACGACGACCGTGCGGGGCATGCCGTCGCCCGGTTTGAAGTAGATCGGCTCCTCCGGGATCGGTTTGACGTAGATCGCCACCTTGTAGCCTTCGCCGAAGGGTAGCAGGTGAACGCAGGGCAGGGAAGTACCGACCACCTGCTCCAGGTCGTCGTCGATCAGGTCGAAGGTCGACTGTACGGATACCGTGGGGCGGATATCCTCCACCATCGCTTCCACGGTTGGGCGTTCCGTTTCGGGGATCTCCACGCCGTGCCCGATGGCCCAGGCGATTTTACCCTGGGCTTCGCTGAGGTGATAGATGCGGTAGCGGGTGGGGGTTTCCTTGCGCCATACGTAGCCGTCGGCCTCCACGGGGGGGTCGAACCTCATCAGCAAGCCCTTCGGCGTATCGGTGATCTGGAGTTCGGGCTCGGCGCGAATCAGTTCGATGGGGATGCGTTTCCTGTCGTCGAGGTAAACGCGGGGATGGTCGGCAATCTCGTGGAGCATGCGTCCGAAATCCACGAACAGGCTGTCGTCATTATAGACCATCGAGGCGCTCAGGCGGCGACCGTCGTAGGTGGATAGCGCGTTGACGGCCCGGGCGTCCGCCGGATGCATCGTTGCGGGGTTCCCGGGCGAGATGAGTTCGTACCACTTTAGTTTACGGCCCTTGCTCCAGCCGCGCTTCCCGGCCTTTTGTTCTTTACAGAAGATATCCTGCTCGTCGAAATCGACGATCCAGACGGTCTGGTGTTGCGGGGCGCTGCCGGCGGTAGCGGTACTTTTGTCGGCACCTACCCGCCGGAGTTGCCGCAGCGCGTATTCCCACGGGGCTTTTACCGGCAGGAGACCAAGCAGAAAAACCTTTCCCTGCACCCGCGTTCCCGCCAACTCCCGCCACGTTTCCACCCGGTGATGATGCGGAAAAACCTCCGTCAGCGTATTGTAGATCTCTTCCCGCACCCAGGGCACATGCGCCAGTGATTCCCCGTCGAGCATGGCGAACAAGCCTTCGAGGGAAGCTTCGCGCGGCTTGATGCCCGTCCAGGCAACGCACCAGAGGGCCACCATCCACTCCAGCGGATGAGACAGGGCGGAGCGCAGCTGGCTCTCCAGCAACTCCTCCCCCGTGGCTACCTGATCGGTCTGGATACGCACGTATGCCAGAAAGCAATTGATCAGCGCCGGGTAGGCGCTCTCCCGGAACTGAGAAGAGCGCCGGCTGAGCTCCGTAGTATCTACCTGACCGGCCCCGTAAGCACGCGCCAGGGCGATCACGTCGACGACGGTAGCCTCGCGCTCGTGGGGGATCATTTTGGCAAACGCCCGGTCCGCCGCCTCGGCTTCTCCCCTGACCAGCCGCGCCACGCCCACCAGACCGAGATCGAAAGACAGCGCATCCTCAACGTCTTTGAAGTGGTGCATCCCCAGCAGCACGATCGAACGGGTGTCTTCGCTGTATTCCCCAAAATCCTGACGACCGATCAGCCGGGTCATCAGTGGCACCAGACGCGCCGGCGTCTGCTCATCCCACTGCGGGTAATTGTGCTGCTGGCTGTTGAAGTGGAGGTACTGGAAATAGCCGGAGCGCTTGCGCCAGAAAGGCCCGTCGATCACCCCGAGCACGGCATCGACTTCCTGCAATACGCTCTGCTGGGCCTGCTCGTAGTACTGGCGGGCGTTGGTGAGCAGGGCGTAGAGGCGTACGAATTCCCGTTCGCGGTCTTGCAGTAGTTTATGCAGTATCCGGATTTTTATGTCGGAATACCGCACGTGCCAGTGGTTTCCCTGGCTGCCGTCGGCGGGGTATTTGTTTTTACGGACCACGGCCTGGATGAGGGCATCGAGTTCTTCGGGGCGCAGGTTGTCGGCGGCGAAGATCAGGGGTAAACGCCACGCCACCATCACGGCCAGGTTGCGGTAAGTATGAAACACAAAACCCGCCTGCACCAGGCGGTCGCCGATCTTTTCTGCGCTTCCCTGCCGCCAGCTGCCGATGGTAGGGCACGTTTTTCCCGCCGCTTTGAGCAGGAGCTCCAGGTCGTATGTTTCCGAAGAATTGCCCTCCAGCATCAATAGTACCAACAGCAAAAGCTCCTCCCGCGAAAGGGTGAGGAGTTCTTTTTTTTGCTTGTCGTGAGCGGAGATCGGGAGGTTGGGCGGCATGGATTCGGCAGGGTGGCGGGAAGGACGGGCAAAATTAGGCACCGAGAACTAAACAAACCGGGAATAGGATGAATAATCCTCCCTGGTTCCGTCATGGATTCTGATGATCATCTGCGCCCTCGCCGTTGGTCATCAATGGCCTTTACCAGTGCCTTCACCTCGGTAGAAAAATCTTTGGAGAGGATCCATTTCAGGTAGCTGGGGTCTTTGCCGAAAACGTCGGCGACGTTCTGACCGGCGTATTTGCCGAAGTTGAACCGGGGCGTACCGTCGGGGCCTTTTTTCAGGCGGCGGGTGGCGTCGAGGAAGCGATCGTCCTGGCAGAAAGCGGCCACGGTATTCATGTCGGTGAAGGGGCGGGACGTTTTACCGTCGTCGTCGGTGTACTCCGCATCGGCGTATCTTTTCAGCTGACCCTCGAAGATAGCGACGGTGGCGCGTACGTCGGCCAGGGCATCGTGGGCGTTCTCCATGGTTTTGCCGGCGTAGAATTTCAGGGCGGCGCTCAGGGTGCGCGGCTCCATGCGGTAAAAGATCTGCTGGGCGTCGATCAGGCGGCGCTTACTGGTATCGAGGTAGATGCCGGCGCGGTAGAATTCCTCCTGCAGCAGGGGCACGTCGTAGCGGTTGGAGTTGTAGCCGCCGAGGTCCGCCGCCCCGATGAAGTCGTAAAGTTTTTGGGCGACTTCGGCGAATTCGGGCTCGTCCTTCAGGTCCTCGTTCGTCATGCCGTGGATAGCGGCAGCTTCGGCGCTGACGGGAACGGTGGGGTTGATCTTTAGCTCCAGTTCCTCGCTGGGGCGGCCGTCGGCGAAGATCTTCACGAAACCGACCTGCACGATGCGGTCCTGAACGATGTTGAGGCCAGTGGCTTCCAGGTCAAAGAATACGATGTCGTTGGTGAGGGGGAGCATGGGGTTGGGCTTTTACAGGGATTCGCGGGTTGATCTTGCCGGGGCGGATGTGCGGCGGGCACCGAATATCACCATCCTGCTGCCGATAATATTTCAACCGGCGGTAAGGTACAGCATATTGGGGCGCGGGCGCAGGAATTCAAAGCCGGTTTTTTTGAGCGCATAAATTTTTCAGGATTCGTTCGGGAATCCTTGGCATCAGGTGGATGGCGCAAACGCCGGGGTTGAAATACCGGACCGAAACACCTGGCCCTTTAAAAATTCTTTCGCTGCATCCTGCGGCCGCGCCCTAAAGCAAGTGCGCCCCACGTCAGCTAAAACTTGCGATTAGTCGATTTCGCGGCTGAACGGTTAACCCTGAGACGTATGTTGTGTTATAGTACAAACAGTACCAAATACCAACCAATGATCTCCGTTTTCCCCCTGTCCCAATCCAATCTTTTAGGCTTCACCCTCGACGGTGAAGTAGACGACGAAGGCATGCGCAAGCTGCTGATGGCCGTGGAGGCAAAAGTGATCACGCACGGCAAACTGCGCCTGCTCGGCAACATCAAGAACATCGGCGGCTTCCAGGATTTTCAGACCTTCTGGAAACTGCTCAAGGCCAAGACCGAACTGTGGGACAAGATCGAGAAGTACGCCATCCTGACCGACCACGGCTGGCTGGCATCCCTCAGCGGCAGCCTCGACTGGCTCACGCCCCGCATGGACGTGAAGACCTTCGCCCTCAGCGAAGGGGAACTGGCCCACGACTGGCTCAAGCTCGATCCCGCCCCCGAGGTTTCCGAATCCCTGAAGGAGATCGACCTGGGCGATACCCGCCTGCTCGGCATCGCCATCATCGGCAAGATGAAGATCGCCGATTACGACCGCCTCAACGTCCTGATCGAGGAAGACGCCGCCAAGTTCGGCAAGGCCCGCATCCTGCTGGAAATCATCCCCTCCGCCGGGTTTTCCGGTAAGGCACTGATGGAAGACCTGAAAACCTCCGTAAAACAGTATAAAAACGTGGAGCGTATCGCCATTATCGGAGACCAAAGCTGGTTGAAGACGACCGTGCGGCTGAGCGATCTGCTGACGCCGGGGCTGGAGATCTCCGCTTTCGGCACCACGGAGCGGAAACGCGCCATTTCCTGGCTCAGCTGAGCACGCGTCCGGCAACGAATACGAAGTCAGCGCACGGCAAGACCGTCCGTTAGGTTTTGCGCTTCTTCTTCTTGGCGGCGGGAAACAGGATGTTGTTCAGAATCAGGCGGTACCCCGGGCTGTTGGGGTGCAGGCTCAGGTCCGTTTCCGGATCATTCACCAGGTGGCGGTAGTCGGCGGGGTCGTGCCCGGCGTAGAAGCTGAAGAAGCCTTCGCCGAAGTTGCCGTGCAGGTAACGTGCCTCGTCGGCGGCTTTGTTCTGGCCCAGGATGAGGGCGCTGGATTTGATCCGATTGTTCTGAAAGGCGGTGGTTTGCCCCATGAACCCCTTCACGGTCCGGGTATGGTTCTGCGTCAGCATGGTGGGTACGGGATCCCACTTGGCGCTGAAGTCGAACAGGGTGAAGTAATCTTCTTTCTGCCCTACCCGGCGCGGGTTGTGATCGATGTCGCTGAACTCGTACGTGAGGGGGTTGCGCGTCAGTTTGAAATTTTCAAATACGAAAGTCTTGCTGAAATCGAGCTTGCTCTGCGCCTGCGGGTCGATGGGGTCGCCGTCGTAGTACTGCGCGCAGATGTCGACGCCCTCGGCGGCCAGGGCGATGTCGTAGCTGTCGGTCGCCGAGCACATGGCGAACATGAAACCACCGCCGCCGACGAACTCGCGGACCTTTTTCACCACGGCCAGTTTGAGCTGACTGACCTTCTCGAAGCCGTTTTCGGCGGCCAGTTTTTCCTGGTACTCCACCTGCCGGCGGTACCATCCCGCCGTATGAAAGCTTTTGTAGAAGCGGCCGAACTGGCCGGTGAAATCTTCGTGGTGCAGGTGCAGCCAGTCGTATTCAGCGATCTTGTCGCCCAGCACTTCGTTGTCGTAAACGGTTTCGTAGGGGATCTCGGCGTAGGCGAGCACCAGCGTCACGGCGTCGTCCCAGGGTTGCACCTTGGTGCCCTTCTTGAAGTTGAACTCGGGGGTATAGACGGCGATCTTCGGCGCTTTTTCCAGTTTCATGGCGTCCATGTTCTTCTCCGGGTTGGCGATCTCGGCCAGGATGTTGTTGAACTTGGCGTCGGGGATCACCTCGTACCTCACGCCCCGCGTCAGGCACTCGCGCTCGAAGGCGCGGCTGTGGGTGAAGGCGAAGCTGCCCCCCCGGTAATTGAGCAACCAGTAGGCATCGACCTGGTTGTTGAGCACCCAGTAACAGATGCCGTAGGCTTTGAGGTGGTCGGTCTGCTTTTCGTCCATGGGGATGAGAATGGTGCTGGCCTTGAGGGCCACCGTACCGCAGAGAAGGAGAAAGATCAGGGATAGTTTACGTAGAGACATATTGTGGTAAGAAGGGGTAGGTAAAAGATATACGGTAAAGGTAACGCCACGGAGAGGCGTTTAGGTGTGCCGCAGCCGGGACAAAACGGAAGCTGCGGGACAAAAATGAGGGGAGCGGAACCCCGATAACGATGAGGCGCGGCCGCGGGATGCAAAGAAAAGTACTTTGAGGAGCAGGGTTCGGTGACCGCCGGGAATTACCGTGCCACTTTTAACCTGGCTCTGCATCCGGCGGCCCCGCCAAATAACAATTTGTATCACTTGCGGAAAATACCTACATTTGTCAAGGAATTACCGATACCACACCGATGAAGAAAAAGCAGAAGGTCAACCGTAAGTACAACTTCCCCGATGCCGACCTGTACCAGATGTGCATGGACGCCATCCGGCTGGCGAAGCGGGACCTGAAGCACTTCAAGGATTACCAGTACGACGGTAACCGCCTCAAGGGTTTCCACGCCCGCTGCCAGAAGTTCGTCAACGTCCCCGACGACGATGAGCTGCTCGGCGATCAGATGGTAGTCACCGACAAGAAATACGAAGCCTCCGAACGGGTGAAGCACGCCGTGCGCGGCATCATGACCCGCGTCCGGATGAAGTTCAGCAACCGCACCGGCCGCTACCGCAAATTCGGCACCGGCAAGATCGGCGATATGACCGACGCCCAGCTGCTTTTCTGTGGCCGCCGCGTCATCCGCGTCGCCCGCGCCCAGTGGGATTTTCTGGAAGAAACCGGCCTCAACGAAACCCACCTAAAAAAACTGGCCGACGCCTGCAAAGCCTTCGAAACGGCCATGAACATCCAGCAGGACAAGGTCGCCGACCGCGACATTGCCGTCGAAAGCCGCATCGACGTCGGCAACCTCCTCTACGACGAGATGATCAAGGTCTGCGACATCGGCAAAGACATCTGGGCGGAAACCGACCGGGCCAAATACGACGCTTACTGTATCTACGAAAGCAACAACGAGCAGAAGATCATCGCCAAGGGGAGCCAGGGATAAGGATTGGTGAAAAAAGGTTGCCGCAGACAAGGGGCGACACGGGTCCTGTTATCGGGTAGAAAATTTCCGGCAAAAAAATAACCATGGGTTGGCTTGGGAATGTGGTTCCCGGCCGAGAACGAGCGTACGCGTACCGGTTTGTTGCGCAAAAGGACCGTTCGCGGGTCGGCAGTAGATCACCGGACAAGCGTTTACCTTAGCTTCAAGCTTCTCGCCCCTACCAACCTTCCCGTTCCAGCATCTTCCCGATCACCTCCGCCCATATTTTATACCCTTCCGCGTTCATGTGCAGATCATCCTCCACAAAAATATCGTCCATCACCTCGCCGTCGGCGGTAAGGGAAGGGTACCACACGTCGGCGAAGTAAGTATTGCCGGTATTTTCGGTGTAGCGCCAGAGCAGCTCGTTGGTCGTTTCGTACGCTGCTTTGAGGTTCCAGCGGGCGAGGCTGGGCTTAGGTGAGATGAAGACCACGGGGACCTCATCACCCAGGGCACCGGCGATCATATCTCGGAGCTTCCGGGCCGATTCCAGCACCTCCCGCGGAGAGTCCCCCTGCGCCAGGTCGTTGTCGCCCTCGTAAACGAAGATGAGGCCGGGTTTACAGGGGTAGATCACCCGGTCGGCGTAGAAGATGAGATCGTGGAAGTTGGATCCCCCGAAGCCCCGGTTTACTACGGTGTGACCGGGCAGGTCTTTGGCCAGGGTGTTCCACTTCACGACGGAAGAACTGCCTACGAACAGGACGCCGCCGGGCGGCACCGGTTTTTCCCGGTCCGTCGCCTCGAAACGCTGAATGGTCTTTTCCCAGCGGGCGGGGTCTGCGGCCGGCTGGGCGGAGAGGGGGCAGGAGAAAAACAGCAGAAGGATCAACGTGCGCATGGCAAAAAGTTTGGGCTAAATTACGAAAAGAGTCCGGTCACCGCGAGGCCCCTGGCGCCAACATTTACCAGCGCCGGTATATCTTGCGCCGTGCTCTTCCTTCTCGCCCTGGCCGTACTGACCACCACCCTCCTTTGCGAAACCGCCGCCCGCCGGGATTGGATACCCTACTGGGTCACCCGCAAGATTCTCCACGTCATCGCCGTCGGAGCCTGCGCCGTGGCCGCCCTGCACAGCGACCGGACCCTGCTGACCGGGATCGTTGCCGGTGCGGAGGTTCTGTTGCTGTTCCTCGTTCTCAGCGGTCGGTTACTGCGCGAAGAGTCGGGGAGGAGGCCCTGGGGCATCGTCTGGTTCCCGCTGGCGTTTTTGATCCTGCTGAACACCGGCCTTCCCCGTCCGATCGTAGCCTTTGCCATGCTGACCCTGGCCCTGTGCGACCCCGCCGCTACCGTCGCCGGCAAGCTCTTCGCCCGGAGGACGTACAACCTCACGGGAGACGAAAAGTCGTTGGCGGGCAACCTTGCTTTCGGGCTGACCTTTCTGGTACTCGCATTTTTCTTCACCGTCCCGACCCAGTATTCCGTCGACGTGGATGCTCCCCAACGGATGCTGAGCGTAGTCCAACTCATCGGCTGGCCGGGGGTTCTGGGAATGGCGCTGCTGCTTACCGTAGGAGAAAGCCTTGGTTCTAAGGGGTTCGACAACCTGATCGTTCCGCTGCTGGCCGCTTGGCTCTGGGCCGGCGTGAGCCCCGCCCAGTACGCGCTGCTGCTTCCCCTGGTGGCCGGCGGAGCCGTATTCTCGCTGCTCATGGTCCGGCGGAAAAGTCTCACGGCGGGTGGGGCGCTGACGGCTGCGCTGCTGGGCGTCGGCGTTGTGCTCGGCTCGGGCTCCTTCTTCTGGCTGTTGCCGCTCTTCGTATTCCTGCTCAGCAGCAGCCTGATCGGTAAGATCTTCCCCGTCAAAACCGCCGCCGGGGACGCCAAGCAGCAGCAAGCTCGCGATGCGACGCAGGTGCTGGCCAACGGGGCGGTTTACGGCTTCATCGCCCTCTTCGCCTGGCCCGTGAACGACCTCCTCTATTCAATCATGCTCCTGACCGAAGCCTGGCTGCTCGTCGCCATGGCCATCGCCACCGCCGATACCTGGAGCTCCGAGATCGGGCAGTACTTTCAGCGGCCGACCTATGATATGGTTAAGTGGCGCAAAGTTCCACCCGGGCTTAGTGGCGGGGTCAGCTGGCCGGGGACGCTGGCCGGGCTGGCGGGGTCGGCTTTCCTGGTCGGAACCTGCTGGTGGCTGGTGCCATATGCTTCTCCGGTACTGATGGTAAAGATCATCATCGCCGGCTTTGCGGGTATGCTGTTCGACAGCGTCCTCGGGTCCTTGTTTCAGGCGAAATACCGGGATGTCGCTACCGGTGACCTCAGCGATTCGCCCGGTGAGGGCAGGGAGCTTATTGGCGGTCAGCGATGGATGACCAACGACCTGGTCAACTTTCTGGCCATCCTGCTGGGAACCTGGATCGGTAATTTCTTGATCCATTTCTAGACTTCAGAGGGTCACGGAGCGGGTGCGGACCTCCACCCTCGCGGTAGCCCCCACCCCCTTTCGTAATTCAGACGAATTCCAGATACACACAACCTTCCTCCTGCGCGATGCTTTTAAATAATTATATTTAGCTTCACCCGACAAAAGCAGACCATCATGCAAAAATTCTCCATCCTCTTCGTTCTTGCCCTCATCATTCTCGCCTGTGGCGGCGGTGAAGACTCCGCCAGTGAGCAGCCAATGGCTAAAGCGGACGCCAAATCTGAAAAGAAGGCCGCCGCTCCGGACATCAACGTAAAGAAGATCTGGAAAATCCGCTGTATCGCCTGCCACGGCCTCTACGGCGACATGGGTACCAACGGCGCGGCCAACCTGCAGGAAAGCGAGCGGGACCTCGACTACCGCATCAACATCATCAAGAACGGCAGCGAAAACGGCGTCATGACGGCCTTCGGGGAAATCCTTGACGAAGCGGAGATCAAAGCCATGGCCGAGTACACCATGACGTTCAAAAAAGACTAAGTCTTGCCCGCTACGGACTACTTCGTCCTCGGGATGATGTCAGGCAGCTCTTTGGACGGGCTGGACCTCGCCGTGTGCCGCATCCGCCTGGATGCCGGCGCTGAAAATCTGGTACCCGACTGGGAGATCGTTGCGGCGGAAACCGATCCTTTCCCGCCCGTCTGGCGCGCCCGTTTGCGCTCCGCTCCCGGCCTCCCCGGGCGGGAACTCTGGCGGCTTCACGCCGACCTGGGCCATTGGATCGGGCGGCGGGCCCAGAATTTTCTTGCCCGGCACCCCGCCCTGTCCGTCTCCCTGGCCGGCAGTCACGGACATACCATCTTCCACGATCCGGAGCGCCGTTTCACCACCCAGATCGGGGACGGGGCGGCCATCGCCACAACACTCGGTCTGCCGACCGTGACCGAGCTGAGGGGCAGCGATGTAGCCGTTGGCGGACAGGGTGCGCCGCTGGCACCGCTGGCCGACAAGTACCTCTTCCCCGAATACGACGGCTTCCTTAATCTCGGTGGCATCGCCAACCTCAGTTTGCGGCGGAGCAACGGCAATTACGTAGCCGGCGACATCAGCGGCTGCTGCCAGATACTGGACCGGCTCGCCGCCCGCGAGGGGCTTCCGTACGATGCGGGCGGCGCCCTCGCCTACGGGGGTTCCCCCGCACCTGCGTTCGCGCATAAAATTGCCGCCCTCCCGTTTCACCAACTGCCCTACCCGAAGTCTCTCGGCAACGCCTGGGTACGGGAATCCCTCTGGCCCCTGCTCGACGATCACGGCGTCCCGGCCGCCGATTTGCTGCACACTTTCACGCGCTGGCTCGCTAAAAAAATTGCGTACGACCTTGGCTTCCTGGGCGCGGACGCAGGTGAAAAGGAAGTATTTAAAAGCAGTGAAAAACCCCGCCGCATTCTCCTGACCGGTGGCGGTATTCACAACGACTTCCTCGTCCGGCAACTTCGCGCTACCCAGGACGCCGACCATCCGGATTTCGATTTCATTATCCCCGATATCGTCACCGCCGACTTCAAGGAAGCCGCCCTCATCGCGCTGGCCGCCCTCCTCCGTCAACACGGTCTGCCCAATGCGCTGAGCTCCGCCACGGGTGCTCCCCGGGAGACCGTGAATGGCGCGCTGTTCTACGGCTAGCCCGGGTTGTTCGCTCCTGAATGCAAAGCATTTTCTGAAAAACAGGCGACGCGAACGACTTACGTACCTCCTCCGGAAAACGTTATTCGCATTCCAACGTTAAGCTATCACTGCCCACCAAAAACATTGGTTCTTACCCGGAATCATCAGCAGCAGGTCACCCCTCTCCCGTGGAAAGGGACCGGGTGAACGGGTTTAATCGCCCTGACAGCCCTTCAACAACCGGATAAAGGCCGGTCGAAAGTCGAAATAAATGATCCTACTCACCGGACCCACCGGCTACCTCGGTCACCGCCTCGCCCGGGCTCTCCCCCACGCCAACCGCCCCTTCCGCGCCCTGGTCCGCGACACCTCCGACACCTCCCGGCTGGAGGAACTGCCCGGCTGCGAAACGGTGACCGGTGACCTGAACGATCCCGACTCTCTGCTCGATGCCTGCGCCGGCGTCGACACCATCGTTCACGCCGCCGCCTTCGTCTCTTTTCAAACCACCGACCGCGACCGTATGCTCTTCGTCAACGGCGAGGGCACGGCCAACCTGGTCAACATGGCCCTCGAAGCCGGTGTCCGTCGCATCATCCACCTCAGCTCCGTCGCCGTGCTCAACCGGCGCGACGGCGGCCCGGTCGTCACCCTCGCCGAACGCTGGCCCGAGCAGCGCCCCAACACCAGCTACGCCGAGAGCAAATTCATCGCCGAACGCGAGGTCTGGCGCGGACAGGCCGAGGGCCTCGAAGTGGCCGTCCTTTACCCCACCCATATGCTCGGAGCCGGCGACTGGCGGTACGACCACGCCCCGAAACTCTGGACGATGGCGGCAAAGGAACGCGGCTTCTACCCTACCGGCACCACCGGCTTCGTCGATGTCCGCGACGTGGTCGATGCCACCCTGACCGTTCTGGACCGCGACCAGGACGGCGAACGCTTCCTCCTCAACGCCGTCAACTGGACGTGGCGGGAAGCGATGACTAAAATCGCGCAAAGCATCGACGCCGCACCCCCCACCCTGCGGGTACCCGCTTGGCAGTCGGCCCTGCTCTGGCCGGTGGAGTTGCTGCGGGCTAAAATATCGGGCTCCATACCCATCATTACCCGGGAGAGTCACCAGAACGTTCAGGCGGATTTCCGGTACGACGGGTCCGCCTACACGGCAGCGACCGGGAGGGCGTACCGGGATGTTGAGGCGTGCGTGCGGGAGGTCGGGAAGCTTTTCACGGCCGACGTTGTCGTCGGGGAGGGGTAAACGCGTCCGGATAGTTCCCTTCTTTTTTCGCTGTTTTCTAACGTAGCCGTGACCGCTGACAACGCTCTCGGACAGCGCATGGTCCGGCGGCGGCTAAAACCGCAAGTACTCCACCGGGTCTATCACCGCTCCCTTATGCCAAAGCTCGAAGTGCAGGTGCGGCCCCGAGGTAAGCGTCCCGGTGTTGCCGATGATGGCGATCACCTCGCCGGCCTTTACGCGGTCGCCCACCTTTTTGAGCAGCTGGGAATTGTGTTTATAAAAGGTGATCAGGTTATTATCGTGTTGCACCCCGACGACGTTGCCGTTTGAGTTCGTGAACTCGCTCATGAACACAACGCCGTCGCGGACCGATTTGATGGGCGTGTTCTGCGGCGCAAGAATATCGACCCCCATATGGTCCTCGGCCGGTTTGAATCCGGCGCTGATCTCCCCGGTCACCGGCGCGACGAGGAACACCTGGGCCAGGGGAATATCGCTGCTGCCGGGTGAAGGGGCCAGGCCACCTCCCGAGCGGCTGTTCTGCCCTACCCGCTCCAGGGCCATTTCCCGGCGCAGGCGGATCTCCGCTTCAGAAAGCGGGGCGGGGCGGGCCTCCGTCGTATCTTTTCCGGTGCGGCCCTCTTTTACGTCGGCTTCCGTATAGAACTCTCCGTGGATGTTACGGTTCAGGGTTTCGATGTAGAGCGACTGCTCCTCAAGCTGTTTGCCCATATCATCGATGATGACTTCCATATCATTCATCTCCCGGCGCTGTACGATGTCCCCGTAGCCGGGGATGTACTGCCGCAGCGGCGTGTAGGCAACGAGCAAAAAAACGCCTACGGCCACCAGGAAAACGGCGGTGGCCACGGCAACGTAAATGTTGAACGGGGTAAGACTGTAGGTAGCCACCTCCTGGTAGCTTTTGATGTCGCGAATCACGAGCTGATACTCGTCCTTGCTCTTCTCCTTGAACCTCTTCCAGCGGGTTTGATCTTCTTTGTTTTCTTCCATGGGGGAAGTCGTTTTTTTTGCGTTAAGCCTACACTTTGCCGACCTTTTACGGCGTTGAAGAGAAATGTACCCGCACGGTAGTACTTACCTTTGCGGCCCTTTAGGGTGCGGCAAAGATATATGCCCGCTGCCGGCCGAACTCAACTACGCCGTTTTTTGGCCCCTTCCCGCCCGACGACGCCGAATTAAAGTGATCCTAATTTTGAACAAACTCACCCGATTCCTTTTCCTGCTGCTGGCTTTCCAAATCGTAGTTTCCAGTTGTTCCTCCACAAAGCGGCGCGACGAGCAGAGTGCGTTCGCAAAAGCCTGGCACAACATGAACTCCCACTACAACGGCTACTTCAACGCCCGGGAGCTGATGACCGAAACCATGGTCGGTATCGACGAGCGCCACGTCGACAACTATACCCAACGGCTGGAGATGTTCCCCTTCCTGGCTCTGGACAATACGAGTACCGTGGCCGAAGATCTCGATATAGCCATCGAAAAAGTGGCCATCGTAGTGAAGAAACATCCCTACAGCAACTGGGTCGACGACAGCTACCTGATTGTAGGTCAGGCCCAGCTCATAAAACAGGACTACGAAAGCGCCGAGAAGACCTTCCGCTTTCTCGTCAATGAGTTTCGGCCCCGCCCCAAGCGAAAAAAGAGTCGTGGTAAAAAAGGGGCCAAGGACACCAGCGAGCCGGAAGAGGAGGAGTACGTCAGCCGCCGGGAGGTGGAAACCAACCCCGCCCAGGATCGTAAGAACCGACTCCGCGCCCGTAAAGAAGCCCAGAAGGAGCGGGAAAAGATTCAGAAGCAGAAATCAAAAGAACGTAAAGCCGCCCAGAAAAAAAGGGAGAAAGACCGTAAGGCCCGTATCCGCGCCCGCAAAAAAGGCATCAAACTGCCCCCCGTCTCCCGGCGTGACACCTCCTCCCGCGAAGGCCTCCAGAACGAGCCTGAAGTGGTAGCCCCCCCCGAGGAAGACCTCGGACCCGTCGGAATGATCTCCATCTTCGAGAACTCCGCCGCGGCCGACGGAAGCGGGGAGGCCTACGGTAAAAAGTCCGGCAGCTACGCCATAAAGCATCGCCCCGCCTTTCAGGACGGCCGCTTGTGGCTGGCCTGGACGCTGATCAAGCGTGATAACTTCGACCGCGCGCAGATCATTCTCGAAGACCTGCGCGCCGACCGTGCCACCTTCCCCGACGTGCGCCGCAAAGCTATGGCCGTACAGGCTTACCTCTACCTGGAGCAGAACGATAAGGAGCAGGCCATCCCCTACCTCGAAGAAGCCGCCGCGGTGGCCGATGAACGCAACGAGCGTGCCCGCTATTATTACATTGCCGGCCAGCTTTACCAGGAGCTCGGTCAGCCTTCCGGCGCGGCCGGTGCCTTCGAGCAAACGATTGCCGCCAAACCCGATTATGAACTCGAACTCGGTGCCCGTCTCAACCTGGCCCAGAACGCCTTCCTTAGTGGTTCCGGTTCCGCCGCCGATGCCCTGAAAAAACTCGGACGTATGGCCAAGGAGGATAAAAATATTTCCTACGAAAGCCGGATCCTCTTCTCCATGGCGGCGGTAGCCATGCGCTCCGGCGATCAGGCCGCTGGTGCGCGCTACCTGCAGGAATCCCTGGCCAGCCCCTCGGCCGGTCCCATCCAGCGCACCGAAGCCTATAAAATGCTCGGGGACCTTTCTTACAACGACGCCAGCTACCTGCCCGCTAAGCTGTACTACGATACCACCCTCACCGTAATGCAGGAAGGTGATGCCCGCTACGCCGGCGTCCTCCAGCGCCGCAACCAACTCACCGGTATCGCCGATGCCCTGACCGACATCGAGCTAAAAGACAGTTTGCTCCGCATCGGCATGCTGCCCGACGCCCAGCGCGAGCAGTGGGCCAAAAACCTCTTCGAGCAGCGGCGTCAGGAAGCCCAGCGGCCGATAAATCCCGACCGGGGTGGCCCCGGCGGCCCGGTGGTCGTTACGAACAGCAGCAACTTCTTCGCGTACAACCCCCAGGTGGTTAAGCGTGGCCGACGCGACTTCGAGCGGCAGTGGGGAGATCGCCCACTGACCGACAACTGGCGGCGCAGCCAACGCAATGATTCCGGATCAGGGCTTTTTGACGACGAGGGAGATGCCGGCAACGTCTCCGCTCCGGAGGTAACGATCATCACCGAAGAGGAGATCGCCAGACTGCTAGAGGACATCCCTACCACCGAAGCCGACCAGAAAACCATGCAGATCCAGCAGGCCAACAACTGGTTCAACCTCGGCCGTGAATACCGCGACCAACTCGAAAACAACCCCAAAGCCCTCGAAGCTTTCGGCACCATGAATACCCGTTTCCCCGAAGCCAACGGCGAGGCGGAGAGTTGGTATTACCAGTACCTGATGCAAAAAGAGGCCGGCAATGCGACCGGTGCCCAGGTGTACGCCGACAAACTCGATACCCGCTACCCCAGCTCTAAATTCGCCCGCCTGGCCAACGAACCGGGCTATGCGGCGGCCCTGATGGCCGACGAGAATAAGCTCACCCGTGAATACGAAGCCGCTTACAAGTCCTTCACGGCCGGCAACTTCAAGCAGGCCCACGAAATGGCCGTCAAGGGCCGCGCCACCCTGCTGGGCAAGCACCCGCTGAAGGCCCGTTATGCCCTGCTGCTGGCCATGACCACCGGCAACACCCAGGGAAAGCAGGCTTACATCAATGCGCTGCGTCAGGTCGTTTCCCAGTTCGATAATACGCCGGAGAAGACCCGCGCCCAGGAGATCCTCCGCCTGCTCGGAGAGTCCGGTGCCCGCTTGCCGGGCCGCAACACCGGCGGTATCGCCGGGGGGGGGTTCCGGGAAAGCATGGACGAACTTCATTATTTGCTCGTCGTTTTCAATAAGGAAACCGACCTCCAGAACGCAAAGGTCAAAGTGTCTGAGTTCAACGGCAAGTACAATAAGAACAACCGCCTCCGCGTCACCAACGTGTACCTCGGTACCGACAATAAAACTCCGGTACTGGTAATGCGCAAGTTCAAAACCGGTGAGGAAGCCATGAATTACTACCGCAACGCCACCGAGCGGGAAAAGGAGTTTCTCAACGCCGGCGTTTTTGATTACGACATCTATCCCGTTTCCCAGAGTAATTACCGGCAGGTGCTCAAGGCGCGTACTACCGAAGGGTATGGTGAATGGTTCAGGGAGAATTATTAGTCCGGTAATTTTACGGTAACGCGCAGTTCTCTCGCGGAGAACTACGTTGCCGCCTAACTACACCATCAGCTCCCAACACCGGTGCAGATTCTTCTTTCGGAAATCCTGCGGCAGCGTCTGTTTGGTGATCTCTTTCACCGAGCTCGCTCCCATCACGTTGCTTTCGTCGAATTTAAATTTGCGGGCGTTAGTCATGAAGAGTATGGAGCCACCGGAGTTCAGTTTCGGGGTGCAGTTATTGATCAGTTTGAGGTGATCGGCCTGCAGATCGAAGGGTTCCTTCATCATTTTTGAGTTGGAGAAAGTGGGTGGGGTAATGACGATGACGTCGTACTTTGTCAGCTTGGGGTCGCGGAGCCATTCGAGGATGTCGGTGCGAATGAATCGGTGTTTGGTGGCGTCGATCTCATTGAGTTCAAAGTTGCGCTTTCCCCACTCCAGGTAGGTATTCGACACGTCGAGACTATCGACGCGGAAAGCCTCGGCGGCGGCGGCGTACAACCCGAAGGAGCAAGTGTAGGAGAATAAATGCAACACCCGTTTACCGGCCGCGCGTTGGGCCACCATCATCCGGGTGTCCCGGTGATCGGCGTAAAGACCGGTATCCAGGTAGTCGGTCAGGTTTACGATGAAGCCAAGACCGTTTTCCACGACGGTGAATTCGCGTTTGGCAATGCTCAGTTTTTCGTACTGGTCCGTACCCCGCTGGCGTTTGCGGAGCTTGAAGAAGACGTTGTCGCGGCCAACGCCGAGCACTTCGGTGATGACGTCGCGGTAGGCCAGTTTGCGGTCCTGATAGTCGTCGTCGGTCCAGACTTCTCCCCGGCGGTGATACAAAGAGACGTAGACCTGCTCGGCGTAGCGGTCCACCAAAATGGGAAATTCGTCGAGGTCGGCGTCGTAGATTCGGTAGACTTCGATCTCCTTCCGGCGCGCCCACTTGCCGTAGTGCTTGGCCATCTTTTTCAGGCGATTGGCGAAGGGGGTGTAGTCTTTTTGCATGATGTGCGGTTGGCGATATTCGATATGCGATTTACCCGCATTACCGGCGCGAAGATAGTGTCTTGGGGGCGGGGCCGCAGGTGCAAAGAAAAGGTCTTTGCAAAGCATTCAACCGCCCTGCCATTCGGAGTACAACTCCCCGACACTCAGCTGTAAGACCCCTCACGGGTAGCTCCCCGGCAGAGCCCGCCACGTCATGCTTCACCTTTTACCCCGGATCGTCCCGCTCAGTGTTGGTCCGTACCACCACCCACGAGCCGCTGTCGACAAAGAGGTAACCGACTAATTCTCCGGGGTCCGTATCTGCTCCTTCAACCTTCCTTGCACCTGCGGCCGCGCCCACATTCTGAATCGATGCGCCGTATGGCCCCGTTCCCGGAACGGATCACATGTTTTTTCCAGCACGATTCCCTCGTCAAATCCCTTGGAGCTCACCCCTCTTTTGAATATCCGGTAATAACTACGGCAGCCAACTGACGCGTTCTGATGCGCTCGTTTCCTTACGTACGGAAACTTCCGTTATAATACGGTCGACTTGAGTAGCCGGACACACTAAGGGATCAAAAAAGCGCAAATGAACTTGATCATTTGCGCTTCCTTACGATAGCCCGTCGGGTTGTTTCGTTACCGCACCACGATCCGCTTGGTCCACCGAATTTCCCGCTCCACATCGGCACCACTGACCAGGTAAATACCCAGCGCGAGGAAAACGGAAAAGAGGGTAAAACGTAAAAGCATAGGAGGATTATTTTTCCTTTTGTGCTTTTGAGCCGATGGTCGTTACGAAATTGGTCATTTATTATTTAGCCGTCACCGTTTCCACCGCCCTGATCGGGCTTTCTTCCGCGTTGCCCACGTTGCTTGCGGTTGGGGTCGCGTGGTTGGTCGCTGCGGGTACGTTCGCCCCGTGGCTTTTGCTCTCCGCCGCCTTCGTTGCGGGGTTTAGCGTCTCCACTCCCTTCACTGCGGGGTTTGCCGCTGCGGCTGCCACCGTTGCCGCCGGAGCGTTTTTTATTACTGCGGCCACGGCCGTCGCCGCTGCTCCGGTTACGGTCTCCGCCGCGTCCCCGGCCACCGCCGCCACGGCGATCGTTGCGGCCGCCACGCCGGTCGCCACCGTCGTCCTTCAGCCGGTCGGGCACTTCGAGGCGCTCGACTTTCATTTCCATCAGTTCCTCGATGGCCTTGAAGCGGCGGCGGTCGTCGCCGCTGATCAGGGTAATCGCTTCCCCTTCGGCGGCCGCGCGGGCCGTCCGGCCGATGCGGTGGACGTAGTCTTCGGCATCACCCGGCACGTCGAAGTTGATCACCAGGTCAATACCGTTGATGTGGATGCCCCGGCTGAGGACGTCGGTAGCAACCACCACCTGAATGGCGCCGGACCGGAACTGGCGCAGGCGCTCTTCGCGTTCGTTTTGTTCCAGATCGGAGGAAACATCTTTTACTTTCGGGTTTTTGCGGGCGAGACGGCGGGTCAGTTCGCGCACCGTCTTCTTGCGGCCGCAGAAGATGAGGATGCGGTCCATCGTCTTGCACTTCTCGCGCAGGATGTCTTCGATCAGGGCGTTCTTGGCCCAGTCCGCAACGTAGTAAGCTTTTTGCTTGATCTTTTCGGCCGGCTTGGAGATCGCGATGCTGATCTCCACGGGGTTCTTCAGAATGTCCCGGCTGAATTTGCGGATCTTGTTCGGCATCGTGGCCGAGAAGAAGAGGATCTGCAGATTCTCCTTCGGCAGCATGTCGATGATCTTGAGCATATCGTTCACGAAGCCCATATCGAGCATCCGGTCGGCCTCGTCGAGCACCAGGTGCCGTACTTCGCTCAGGTCGGTGTACCCCATATCGAGGTGGGCCATCAGGCGGCCGGGGGTGGCGACGACGATGGGCGCGCCGGTCTTCAGGGCTTTCTGCTCCTGCGCCATACTGTGGCCGTCGCGCCCGCCGTAAACGGGGATGGAGCTGGCTTCCATGTGGAAGCTGAAACCCTCCAGCTGGCGGTCGATCTGCATGGCGAGCTCCCGGGTGGGTGTCAGCACGATGGAAGTTACTTTGGTGGGCGGGTTGTCGCAGATGTTGGTCAGAATGGGCAGGAGGAAAGCGGCGGTTTTGCCGGTTCCGGTCTGGGCTACGGCCAGTACATCGCGGCCCTCGATGGAGGGTGGGATGGCCTGCGCCTGGATGGGGGTACATTTTTCGAAGCCCATGTCGTCGAGGGCGTCGAGTACTTCGTCGGCGATGTCGAGTTCGTCAAAATAGACGGTTGGCGGCTCCTCCTGTTCTTCGGGAGCGTTATCGGGGGTAGTATCCATTTATGTTGGCTTGGTTGGGGGTTCGCAAGCCTTTCTTCCCTGGCCCGCGGAGTTTTTTAAAATTGTAGGGTAACCGGCGTTCCGGTGGGACGAAGATAGGAAATTCGGGGGGAAGCATTTTTCAGATGGTGTCGGGGGTCCCGGGCGCTTTTAAGGGCCGTGCGCGGCAGCCGGCAACCATCCGGAATATTAATATTTAAAACATAAATTTATATTTAAAACATTTTTACCCTAGATTTGGCCCGTATTCTGTTTTAACCATCGCCCGATTTTGGGGCCGGACTATACCAAAGGTTGCAAAAATGACAAACAATTACTTCCCGGGGCGCGCCGACGATGCGCGCGTCCCCGCCATTCGCCACGTTCGTTACCCCGAGCTGGTACTTCCCTACTTCGAGTCCGTCCAGGCGGGTTTTCCGTCTCCGGCGGACGACCACGCCATGGAGGCGCTGAACCTGCACGATTACCTCGTGAAGGACTCTGCCTGTACCTTCTTCGTCCGCGTGGAGGGTGAAAGCATGGTCGGGGCCGGTATTTACCCGGACGATATCCTGGTGGTCGATCGTTCCGTAGAGGCCCGCCACAACGACGTCGTCGTAGCCTTTATTAACCAGCAATTCACGGTCAAGCGTTTTTCCCGGCGGGCGGAGGGTATATTGTTGCTTGCGGAAAACCCTTCTTTTGCGCCCATCGAGGTGCATCCGGGAGATGAGTTGATCATCTGGGGCGTGGTGGGCCACGTCTTGCACCGGCCGGTCAAGCTGGCCTGAGAACGGCGGTGAGTAAAGACGACGAAGCACACCGGTTTTTCTGGGTGTTTTCCGTTGTTTTGATCCGGCCGGCGGAAGGCGGACGTTGCGAGACAAAAGCGGTGGTTCGGGATGAAACGACACGGCCCGAACGGGTGCCCTACAAATTACTCCCGTATCTTGCGCAGGAAAAAACAAAGTGGTACCTTTGCGGGCCGCAAGAAGCGAGTTCAAAAATTTGTACCATCATGGACGCTATTTCCTTCATTCACGAACAGGTTACCAAAGAAACCAAACTTCCGGCTTTCCGCGCCGGTGATACCGTAGTTGTCGACTACCGGATCACGGAGGGCGAAAAGTCCCGTATTCAGCAGTTCCGTGGCGACGTTCTTCAGATCAAGGGGGAAGGCCTGACAAAGACCTTTACCGTACGCAAGATGTCTAACGGCATCGGCGTAGAGCGTATCTTTCCTTTGTCTTCCCCGGCCATTGACGGACTCACCATCATTAAGCACGGTAAGGTTCGTCGCAGCCGTCTTTTCTACCTGCGTGACCGCGTCGGTAAGAAGGCCCGCATCAAAGAGCGTCGCATCAAGTAAGCAGTGCTGAAAATACCGGAGGCGCTTCCCTGCGGCCCCCGAGGAAACTGGCAGTACAGCTAGATTCCGACAGCCCGACCATTCTCACCGGAGAGTGGTCGGGCTGTTTTATGCGCCGGGGGCGGGATGTACGTTCTCCGAGAGGAGGCACCGGAGTTATCAACGTACCGCCCGTCTCCGGCGAGGACCGAGGGAAATGGGTCGGAGGCAGGGTGATGAGAACGTTTGAAAAAAGTGATTGGATAATGATTTCCAGCAGGACCCCCTCACTTTCACCGCCCTAAATTCAGCTCGTTTTACCTGCCTGCCGCCGGCTTACTTTTTGCCGCGGCAAAAAGTAACAAAAACAGCTTGGCTGTGCAGCTGGCTTAACGCCAACTGGGAGCCCGAAAGCCTAGAATGAAATAACTCGCCTTCAACCTGGTGGGTAATGTTTGAATCTTTCGGATTACTCAATCCCTTCTTTCATCTAACGCTTTGGGTAGGCTCAAACAGTTTTCATTTTTTAACGGCTTTCGATCTCCCGATCGTCTGCCAGCTCCACCGCCGAAGGCAGCCCCGAAGGGAACCCGTATCCCCGGGTGTCCCGGATTGGTATTCCATCTTCAGCTACCAGGCTTTGGGCTTTGGGCTTTTCTTTAAAGCTTTGAGGTAGTGAGTTTCGAAATCCATTTTCCGTGTAGAAACTACCGTACGACCTTGGTATAGACATCCATTTTGACGCTTCACGACTGGCCTGCGGGTACTCAAAGTGAAACTCAAAGCTTGAAAACCTTTCCCCCGATTGAACATAGCGCCGAAAACCAAATGGCTTTATAAAGTCGATAAACTTCAACTTGCATCCGCCAGCTACGGCCTTGCGACTGGCCACGAATTCAAACCGCAAGCACCGTTAAAAATAGAAACTGTATGAGCCACCACCAACTCGGAAGGCCTTCCCCAAAGCTTCGATAATCAAAAGGTGATAACTAGAAAAATCAAATTGACGGCGAGTTTTCCACTTCAGGAGCTTGAAGTTTGAATTTGTGATCAGCCAGGCGCCAGCAATTCTCAGTTTAGCCTTTTTTAGCTTTGAGGTGCTCCGCTCAGGCTTTTAGGTCACCAATTCTATGCGCTTAGTCCCCCCTCTCCCCTCCGGAGAGGGGCCGGGGGTGAGGTTAATTGGAGCCAAGTTGAGAACTGCTGGCCAGGCGCATAGCCAAAGGCTTTTGATTCTTTTGGCCCTCACCACGAAGTAGCCGCAAAGCGAAAAGAATGCCGCCGGCAGGCCCGTTGGACGAGAGGAGGTATCGGTAGGCTTCATCGCTTAAAGAGGTAGGGAAACCATAGCTCACCGTAGCGGTGCCGGAAGTGGGCTTAGTGCAATGCTCAACGATACCTTTCTGACGACTTAAGCCTCGCTTTGGAACAAAACCGTAGAATTGAACCCCAATCGAGTTTCGCAATCAAACATTCTCATCACCCTAGGTCGGAGCGCCCTTTCATCACCGATCGGTCCTCGCGGGGAGCGGTCGGTGGGGGTTAAGCGCATCCGCCCCGGATTTGCACGATCATATTTGCCGTAGGTCCGGTCATTTGTTATACCGGCTTTGCCCCCTGCGTTTCTCCCCTTGCACCCGCGTCCGCGCCCTGAAAAAGCATTAGTTGGTGGTAAACGTTAACAAAAAGCTCAAAATTTAACATTTATCGGTAATACTTTGCCAAAAAAGAACGTTTAAAGCGCGTTCCGAACGATATCCAATAGATGGGTGACGAACATTTTATTCTCTTTCGCTTTTTACCAAAAAAACCTTTTACGGAGACGCTCCCGACCGTTGCACCGGTTCACAGCGGGCCGACCCATCACCAAACCAACGCCTTATGGCCACCATTCATAACAATCCGACTCCTTCCCCCAAGTTCACCCCCACCCCCGCGCCGAAAAAAAACCGGACGCCGCTGCTGGGTGGAATCATCGCCGTCCTGCTGCTGGCCCTCGCCGGCCTCGGCATCGGCTACGCTAACCAGGGCAACGACAACGCCGAACTGCAGACCGACCTCGTCGAGATGGAACAGTTCAAAGCCACCGCCGAGAAACAGTACTACGAATCACTCGCCGAACTCGAGGAAATGCGCGGCAGCAACGAAGAGCTGAACGCCCTGATCGATCAGCAGAAGGAAGACCTGAAGCTACAAAAAGACAAGATCTCCAGCCTGACCCGCGACAGCCGCAACCTGGTAGCCGCCCGCCGCGAGCTGAAGGAACTGCGTACCCAGACCGACGGCTACCTCTCACAACTCGAAGAACTCCGCCTGGCCAACGCCGAGCTGAACGACGACAACACCCGCCTGACCAGCGAACGCGACCTGCTCAGCAGCGACCTCCAGGTCAGCCGCCAGCAGAACGAGAGCCTTAACTCTGAACGCGCCGTGCTCGTGAGCGAACGGGAAGAACTGACCAGCACCAACCAGGAGTTGAACCGCCAGGTAGGCATCGCCAGCGTATTGAAAACGAACAACATCACCGTCATTGGCCAGAAGATCCGCAGCAACGGCAAGTTTGCCGACCGCAAAAGTGCCCGGAGCGTCGACCGGCTTTATGTCTGCTTCAACAGCCTCGACAACGCCGTGGCCAAGGCCGGTGAAGAGAGTTTCCAGCTTCGCATCATCAACCCCGCCGGCGAAACGATCCAGATCGACGCCGAAGGAAGTGGCGTTTTCACGATGGCCAATTCCGGAGAAAAGATACCCTACACCAAATCCGTTAATTTTGCCTTCGACGGCGCCGCCGCCAGCCACTGTACCGACTGGACGGTCGCCAGCCAGCAGTACGCTAAAGGCACCTACACCGCCGAGCTTTACAACAAAGGTTTCTTTGTGGGTGAAGGCCAGGTAGTGCTGAAGTAAGCTTCGGCCTGCTTCCCCCTAACCAAACATGACCAGCGGGGTCGTGAGCTTTGTGCTTGCGGCCCCGTTTTTTGTTTAAGGCCTGAAATTCCGTGGAACCATACGCGCGGTCAGCGGCATTTATACAAGTTGCCTCCGCGGACAACTCAACCCACGTATCATCTCACGGGTTTTCCCGAAAACCAACCTACTCCACCATCAACGCGCAAACGCTACTTTCCGAATCGCTGGATCTGCCCGTCCCCCAAACGGAACTGGACGAAGCCGCCTTCCTCCGGCACCTCGCCGACGTGGTCGACTACTGGATGCAGCACCGCATGGAGCAACTCATGAGCCTTTGCTACACCCTCGACGTCCGGGAAGAGTTGGTTGCGGAGGTCTTTCACCCCAACGCCGCCGAGCCCGCGAATATCGGCCTGGCGCGCCTGCTCTACGCCCGGCAGTGCCGCCGCCTGGAAACCAAACGGACCATCAGGGCCGAGCCCCTCGACGATGAAGATGCCTGGTAAAAAACTCCTCCTCCCGCTGCTCCTACTGGCGCTCTACTTCGGCGGGCGGGCCTGGTACTTCACGCCCACCGTCGGGGGAACCCAAATGGCCACAAACTTCACCGCGGTACGGGCCGACGGGAAACGCTTTCAGCTCACCGACCTGCACGGCAAGTACGTACTGCTCGATTTTTGGGGCAGCTGGTGCGGCCCCTGCCGGCGCGAAAGTCCGCAACTGGTGAAGATGCACGCACAAACCAAAGGCCGGCTCACCATCGTCAGCATCGCAATCGAGCGCGACAGTACGGCGTGGCGGCGGTCGCGGACGCGGGATGCAAGAAACTGGCCTTTCCAGGTCATGGAAACCACCGCCAGCCTTAAATTCCTTAACGGAAAAGTGGCGGACCTGTACGGCGTAAACAAGGTGCCGACCAATTTTTTGATCGGGCCGGACGGGGTGATCGTGGGGGTGGATGTGCCGCTTGCCGACATTCCGGCGCTGATGCATTAGTCAGGCGCAAGGGACGGAGAAGTCACGGTGATGCTTCCGGTTTTGTCGGTGTTTTCAACGTATTCGAAAATTAATGGCTGCCCCGGTAAAAATGTGTCCTCCCCGCAGCGCAAAATTCCTCAGCCTTACAGCTCACTGGTGGAGTGAAACATCACTTCCGGATGGTTGTCCCTGGCCATTTGCAGCGTCCAGGCCGAGTCGGCAAGATAGACGAGGCGGCCTTCTTTATCGTGGCCGATGTGCTGGCGGCGGCGCTCCTGGAAGGCTTTGAGCTCGGCTTCGTCGTCGCAGGTCACCCACAGGGCCTTGTGCAGGTTGATGGGTTCGTACTGCACGGTGGCGCCGTACTCGTGTTCGAGGCGGTACTGGATAACGTCGAACTGGAGTGCGCCGACGCAGCCGATGATCTGGGCGTTGTCGACCGTGCGGGTGAAGAGCTGGGCGACGCCTTCGTCCATGAGCTGATCGATGCCCTTGGCCAGTTGTTTGGATTTGAGCGGATCGCCGTTATACACCCGGCGGAACTGCTCGGGGCTGAAACTGGGGATGCCCTTGAAATGCAACTCCTCCCCTTCCGTGAGGGTATCGCCGATCTTGAAGTTGCCGGAGTCGTAGAGACCGACGACGTCGCCGGCGAAGGCTTCGTCGACCACCTCCTTCTTGGCGGCCATAAAACTGGTCGGGTTGGCAAACTTCATCTTGCGGCCCTGGCGGACGTGCAGGTAATTGGTATTCCGCTCGAAGGTACCGGAGCAAATGCGCAAAAAGGCGATCCGGTCGCGGTGCCGGGGATCCATATTGGCGTGGATCTTGAACACGAAGCCGGTGAAATTATCTTCGTTGGGCAACACCTGGCGCTCCTCGGTGGCGCGCGGGCGGGGTTCGGGGGCGATCTGCACGAAGCAGTCGAGCAGTTCCTTCACGCCGAAGTTGTTGACGGCCGAGCCGAAGAAGACCGGGCTGATGGTCTGGCTCAGGTACTCCTCACGCTTGAACTCGGGGTAGACCTCGTTGATCATTTCCACTTCGGAGCGGAGCTCTTCGGCGGCGTCTTCCCCCACGAGTACGTCCAGCTCAGGATCGTGGAGATCGGTGAACTCGATGGTTTCCTCGGGGCGGCCCTGCTTATTGTCGGGACGGAAGAGGACGAGCCGACGCTCGTAGATATTGTACACGCCCTTGAAGCGGTCGCCCATGCCGATGGGCCAGCTGAGGGGGGTGCAGGGCAGAAGAAGTTTTTGCTCCACCTCGTCGAGCAAATCGAAGCCCTCCTTACCGGGCCGATCCATTTTGTTGATGAACACAATGACGGGGGTCTTGCGCATGCGGCAGACCTCGACGAGTTTTTCGGTCTGTTCCTCAACGCCCTTGGCGACGTCGATGACGACAATGACGGAGTCGACGGCGGTGAGGGTACGGTAGGTATCTTCCGCAAAGTCCTTATGCCCGGGCGTATCGAGAATATTGATCTTCTTGTCTTGATAATCGAAGGCCATCACGGAGGTAGCTACCGAGATACCACGCTGGCGTTCGATCTCCATAAAATCCGAGGTGGTGCTCTTCTTGACCTTATTGCTTTTCACCGCGCCGGCTTCCTGGATGGCGCCACCGAAGAGGAGAAGCTTTTCGGTAAGGGTGGTCTTACCGGCGTCCGGGTGGGCGACGATGCCGAAGGTGCGGCGGCGGGCTATTTCTTGTTTCTGGTTACTCATTGGCGGCGCGAAGATAAAGAGCGTCCGGCAGTCTTTGGGTTCGGGCGGTCAAACAGTTGGGCGGCACTTATCGCTTGCCTGTTCAGCTCAAGTACTACCCGACCGATAAGGCGCGAGCGCAGGATGCAAGGGAAGTTTTGAAAAGCAGACCACCTCCGCCCCGACCGCAACTTTTTTCCCGTAACGATTGCTTGACTATTTGAAGACAAAACTTATCTTTGCGCCCCGATCGCAAGCCGTCCTAGCTCAGTTGGTAGAGCAATTCATTCGTAATGAATAGGTCGTCGGTTCGAGTCCGATGGACGGCTCCCACGTAAAAAGCCCCGCTCAACGTTGTTGAACGGGGCTTTTGCGTGGGTATAAAGCTTGCTTAGGAAGCCGGCTTTCCATCCCGCGGTCGCGCCTGATCACTCGTACGTCCCGTATGGCCGTGCACCGGCCGGTTCTTACCGCGCAGCATCAGCAGTACCACTACCAGCAGTACGATCATCAGACCGATCCAGATGAACGGCTGGCTGTACCACTCGCCGGCGTCGTCGGCGTATGTCGTACCCCGATGCGGACTGCTGACGGGTTCGGGGTCGGCCTGCGCCAATAAGGAAGCGGCAGTCAGGTAAAAGGATAGGGCAACAAAAGATATTCGGGTAAGCATGTTGTTATTTTTTTAGCAGAAAAGCCGTACCTGAAGCAAGTTCGGGTACGGCTTTTGAGGTATATTTTATGATAATTATCTAGGCCTTCTTAAAGAGGCTGGATACGAGGCTCACGACAAGCAGCACCAGAAAGACATAAAATAAAATTTGTGCAATGGAGGCAAGTCCGCCCGCAATACCTCCGAAGCCGAGAACTCCGGCAATGAGGGCAATGACGAAAAATATAATGGCATAGCGTAACATAGTATAAAGGTTTTTTGGTTAATAATTAGATTACAAGCTACTGTATATCAACTGCTTGTATTACTCATAACGCGGTCCGATTTTCTGGTGTTCGTTGTCGTCAAAAATATTTTGCAGCAAACCCGTAAATACTTTGTTGGGTTATACTTGTCGATATGACCAAGCCCGATAACCTTATTTACCAAAACGTACAAGATCAACAACTGCGCGAATGGTTCGCCGAAACCCTGGCGACGTACCCCGAACTGCAGGGCCGCAAGATTTACCTGCGCAAACTTGCCATGAAGCGCAGTACGATGCGGGCACAGCCCGTCATTAACCGCTACTTTTTTCGCCGGGCCACCCGCCACTACCGGGTCGACTTCAGTGACCACATGGACGTGACGGAGCACGTGCTGGTGCAAAAACTGCCCCGCGCGGTGGTGGTCGGGTGGTTCGCGCACGAACTGGGCCACATCGTTGATTACCTCAACCGCCCGGTGCTGGGCATGATCAGTTTCGGGCTGGGCTACGCGTTGTGGTCGCGCTATATGCGCAAGGCCGAGCGGGTAGCGGATACTATTGCCGTAAACCACGGTTTCGGTGCCGAGATCCGGGCCACCAAGCACTATCTGCTCGATCACGCTACCCTGCCCCCGCACTACAAAGAAAGACTGAAAAAGTATTATCTCTCGGCGGACGAGTTGGAGGGGCTGATCCTGGCCTGGGAACGGGAAAGAGAGGAACCCGAGATTGCGGAGATTCCCGACGATCTATAAAAATTGTTTTAAATAAAATTATTGATATTTTTTGTTTCAATAATAAAACCCCTTATGTTTGGGCTCACCCAACCAACATCATATGGAATGATCCGAAGAGCACAGGCGCTCTACCAACCAACACTGAAAGGCAAAATTTGTAAAAGCACCAGCGCGTTCCGTGAGGTATCAGATCGTAGGGATGCTCAAAGAACGTCCGATACTTCAGTTTGAAGAATTTGCAGCGACGTTAATCCCCTTACGCCTCAAAAGCCAGCGCCTCCCGAAGGTAATTCAAAAATGGCCGCATCACTACGAACCCCCTTTCTAAAGTATCCACGAAATCGGCCCGGCTTACCTCCGCCTGCGTCAACTGCCGCGTAACGGTAAAATTCTTGCGCCGCAACAGGTCGATGTGCCGATGCTCCCGGGTGTAGCCGGCCGGGCTGGTCTTCAGCGCGTCCGCATCTTCATCGAACCCGCCAAAAAAATCAGCAAATGCTTTTTCCCCAACGATCTTTTTCAGCTCCTCCCCGTCGTAATCGATCGCCTCGCGCAGCTTTTTCAACGCTTCCGGATCGGGGTGCCAGAGGCCACCCGCCAGAAAGGAGCCGCCGGGGCTCACGTGCAGGTAGAAGGCCGGCCGGTTGCGTCCTTTATAGGGATCGAAGCCGAAACTGTCTTTGTAGGTCGGCTTGTCCGGATGAAAGACGTTGTTGTTATTGATGCGCATGATCGTCTTCTTCGGCGGCAGCTTTTCCAGTTCGGGGTCGTGCCGGCTTAGCCGCTGCAGGTAGCCGGCGATTTCCCTCAGCCAAATGTCCTTGGCTTCGTGATAACGGGGCCGGTGCTCGTCCATCCAATCTTTGCTGTTATTGTCCCTCAGGTCGCGGAGAAAATCATAGATCTTGCGCTTTTTCATTTCAGAACAACGGTGCCGGGCGCTCAGCGTTCAGCATCCGGCGCTAAAAAAATCTCTTAAGCCCAACCTTCCAAAGCGAAATAAATGTCTCAGAAATCCGTCCGGTTCGCGCTTGTTGACTGCAACAACTTTTACGCCAGTTGCGAGCGTCTTTTCCAGCCCGCCCTTGCCCGCACGCCCATCGTCGTTCTCAGCAACAACGACGGCTGCGTGGTGGCCCGCAGCAACGAGGCCAAGGCCCTCGGCATTCCGATGGGCATCCCGCTGTTCAAGATCCGTTCGCTGATTCGCAGCGGCAAAGTGAAGGTCTTTTCCTCCAACTATACCCTGTACGGTGATCTTTCGCGCCGGGTGATGGAGGTGCTTTCCCGCCACTGCGCCGAGGTGGAGATCTACTCCATCGACGAGGCCTTCCTGCGGCTCAACTTCTTCGGCCAGACCGACGCCTCCCTGACCGACTGGGCCACGGAGGTTCGTACGCGGGTGGGGCGGGGCGTCGGTATTCCCGTATCGGTGGGCATGGCCCCCACCAAAACGCTGGCAAAACTGGCCAATCACCTCGCCAAGAAGCGCACCGTCACCGGCGTGGCCACCCTCAACCCCGGCGACCCGGTCATGGCCGAGTTGCCCGTGGACGAGGTGTGGGGAGTGGGCCGTGCTTACCACGAGCGGCTCACCAGGGTCGGCATCACCACCGCCGCCCAGCTTGCCGCCGCGGACCTGGCCTGGATCCGCCGGTCTTTCGGCGTGGTGGGGGTCCGGCTGGTACGCGAGCTGCGCGGAGAGGTTTGTCTGGAGCTGGAACCACCCCTCAACGGCCGTAAAAACACGATGGTTTCCCGCTCCTTCCCCAAAGACATCTCCGACCCCGCCGAACTGGAACGCCGCCTGGCGCTCTACGCTACGCGGCTGGGCGAAAAACTGCGGCAGTACGACCAGGCCGCGCGCATGCTCTCCGTTTTCTTGTGGGTCAACCGCTTCCGCAACCCCCGTCCGGATGGCCGGCTGTGCTTCACGCGCGCCATCGAACTGCCCGTGGCCACCAACCACACCAACGAGTTGATTCACCACGCAAAACTGATCGGCCGGTCGCTGGCCGAAGCCGGTACGCCCTACAAAAAAGCGGGCATCATGGCCGGAGAACTGGTGCCGGCCGCCACCCGCCAGGGTAGCCTGTTCACCAACCGGGCCGCCGACCTGCGCAACGACGAGATCATGCGGGTGATGGATGCCATCAACGCGGCCGACGGCCGGGGCACGGTCAGTTTTGCCAGTTGCGGCACGAGTACGGCCATTCCGCTGCGGCGGGAATTTCGAAGTTCGGATTACACAACCTGCTGGAAGGGAATCCTGGGGGTCTGATGATTTTCGGGGCGCGGCGCGCAGGATGCAAGGAAAGTTTTTTAAGAGCAAAAGACCCGCACGCCGACCTCATTCCGCCAGGACCGCAACTTCCGCCCCGCTCAGCCACCGCTGCAGCAGAATTTGATTGCCGCTCAGCGGTACCAGCTGAAACCGCTCGAACAGCCCGAACGCCACCGACTCCCCGATCGGCTCCACCCTCACCCCAAAAGCGGAGGTGTAGTCGGAATGCAGCACGAAAAGCTCCCCGCCCCGCTTGAGCAGGTACCCGACGTGGCTTTGATCAAAACCGATGAAATAAATCCCCTCCGACGTCAGGCTATCGATCTGGTGAATAGCCGCGGCGGTAACGGATTCGTTCACCCCGATGATCTCCTCCCCCAGGGCCAGCGACTGCGCTTCGCGAAGGGGACTACGCTGCGCCAGCCGGTACCGGTTCACGTTCAGGCCCAGGTGCGCAAGCGTAGTGGAGACGAAGTAACCGCAGGCTACCTGCCCCACTCCCGGTTTCGACGTATGCCCCCCGAACGACCACGGCGTGCCGTACCAATACGGGATGATGCCGTTGAGCAGGGCGTCGGTGAAAGCACGGGACAGGCTATCGGGCGAAGGCGTATTCCGGCGCAGACCGCTCCGCAGACGCTCCGTGGCCGCGCGGGTGGCGGCGTAGCTGACCGTGGAATCCGGCACCAGGCGAATACCGTAGTCCTGCGGCAGTACCGGGGGTGCCGGGATTTCCTGCAGGGGTTCCGCAAGGAATGGTGAGGGGGCCCCAGGTAACGAAGAATCGGCGGAGGCCGGCGCGCAGGACACCAGCACGAACGATAGCGACAGGCAAAACATCAGTCTTTTCATTCGGTGCGTTTCTCAACGAACGGTGACTGGTTCACGGACATTGCTCCCTAAAGATCCTTTCCCCCTGCACCCGCGACCGCGCCCCTGATCTCGTCCAGATAAGGGTAAAAATCCGGCAGTACTTCCGCCCCGCGCCCCCGCACCCACTGCGCCTGGTAGCCGTTGGCCAGCCGGAAGGCATCCTCGATGATGTCGGCCTGCTGCTCGTAGTTGAACGCTTCGAGTTCCCGGCTGAGCCGCAGGGGCTCCAGGCCCCCGTAGTTGTAGCCCATCTTCGTCGTCTGGGCGTACAGTGCCCGCGGGATGTATGCCGCGCCCCGGTGGGTATACTGCCAGATGTGCACCACCTCGTGCACCAGCGTCGGTGCGTTCATGGGCCGCCAGCCGTTGATGGTGTGAAAACTGACGTAGTAAAAATTGGCCCAGGAAGGCCCGGCATACGCCCGCTCATCGATCCGGATCAGGTCGTACGGTACACTGTTGCCGAAGATCGGCTCCAGCAAGCGGTACTCCGCCGCCGTCAGGGGCCGGGTGTTGGGGAAAAAGCCACTGGTACAGGCCTCGTACAGATCGAACACCCCGACGAGGTCGAGCCCGGCGAACAGCACGTCCAGCAATCCCCGCACCGAAAGCGACCGGTGCCACAGACTACGCAGCCGCCGCCAGCGCAACGGAGCGTTGCGGCGAGTCATTCCCAGCCGGCGAAGAAAGTAAGTTCTGGACACGGGATATCAAACACGCCGGGGTGGTGTAATAGTTTGATGGCGGTTCCGGGATAAAACAATACACCCTACCTTCGCTCCCGTGCCAAAGAACATCCCAAAATACCGCCGCTGGCTCAGCTACATCACCGAGCAGGTGCTGGAAACCACCTCTTCCGAACACAACGATTACCTGCAGGTGAGTCTGGTGCAGGGCCGCCTCCAGCTCGTAGCCGAAGATGCGATCTACAGCTTCGGCGACTACTACCTCAATTTCCGTAAGCTCTTCGAACGCTTCGATTTCGAACAACTGCCGCTGCGTTCCAACGTCCTTATCCTGGGCCTGGGCCTGGGCAGCATCCCCGAGTTGCTGGAAGACTACATCGGCGTGGAGTACAACTACGTGGCCGTGGAGATCGACCCCGTCATCATTCAGTTGGCCTCCGAATACAGTCTGCCGCAACTGCGCTCCTCCATCGAAGTACGCCAGGCGGATGCCTACGCCTTCCTGCAGCTCGACCCCCGCCGCTACGACCTGATCTGCGTCGATGTTTTTCAGGACGCCACCATTCCGGAGCACCTCAACGGCGACGATTTCCTCGACCTTTTAAAGAATAGCCTGGCTCCCAACGGAGCCATCGCCTATAACCGCATCGCGGATACCTCCGCACACGCCCGCGAATCCCTCGCCTATTACGAAGGCCCCTTCAAGAAAGCATTTCCAAACGGGGAGTTGTACAACAGCCGGGGGAATTACATGCTGGTGAACGAAGAACGGTTTTTGCTGGAAGGATGAGCGGCCGGTTGGCATCCTTGGTTCGTTGCACCCTACTCTTCTACCACTTCCTCTTCCCTGCGCAAATGGATCACCTCGATCCGGGTATTCGTCACCGCCACCATCCGGCAGTGAAACCCCTGTAATTCCAGGCTTTCGTCCTGCTCGGGCACCCGCTCCGCCTCGGTGACCACGAAGCCGGACAGGGTGTGGTACTCGCCTTCGGGCAGGCCGAGTTCGTATTTTTCGTTAAGGTAGCTGATCTCCAGGCGACCGCTGAAGGTATAGCTCCCGTCGGGCCGAAGGACTTCTACGAAGTCGTCTTCGTCGAACTCGTCCTCGATCTCTCCGAAGATCTCTTCCAGCAGATCTTCCATGGTGACGACCCCGGCGATGTCTCCGAATTCGTTCACCACGCAAGCGATGCTCAGTTGATCCTTGATCGACTGGTCCAGCAAGTCGGTTACGCGGGCCACCTCGGGGATGAAGGTGAGCTCCATGACGATGTCGGCCAGATTCTCCGGCATACCGAGCAGTTGCTGGTGGTGAACGTAGCCGAGTACCTCGTCCATGTCCCCGTCCACCACCAGGATGCGGCTCAGCCGGGTTTCCAGGAAACGCCGCTCCACCTCGTCAATGGTGGCGGAAACGTCGACACTCTGAATTTCGGTCCGGGGTACCATGCAGTCGCTGACCCGTACGTCGGAGAGGTTAAGGGCGTTGCCGAATAGTTTGGTATCGATTACTCCCTTATCCTCGTCGGAGGCGGAGCGGCTTTCGTTGACGAAGTTCTCCAGATCGAGCCGGGTGAGTACCGTGTCCAGTTCTTCAGCGGGCCGCTTGAAAAAAAAGCGCAGCAACTGGTTGCTAGAGCTGGTCATGATTATGCTGGGCAGGTACAGCAGCCACTGCAGTCCCCGCAGGGGCACGGCCAGCAAGTACAGTGCATCGTCGGCAAACAGGCGGAACAACGTCTTTGGCAGGTACTCCCCGAAAACCAGGACGATCAGCGTCAGGATCACCGTTTCCCCCAGCAAACTCAACATGCTCCCGTCGGTTCCCGTAGGCCCGACCAGCCAGGCGAAAGACCCCGAGATCAGGGAAGTGAAAGCCACCAGGGCCAGGTTGTTGCCCACCAGCATGGTGCTCATGAAATCGGCCGGGCGGTCGAACCAGTCCGCCAGGATACGGCTCCGCCGGGTACCCCGCTTTTTTTTCAGTTCCACCCGCAGTTTGTTCGCCGAGACGTAGGCGATCTCCGAGCCGCTGAACAGGGCCGAGAGAATCAGGAACAGGATGATGGCGGCGGTGAGGATAAGACGGACGGGTTGATGCGTAAGCGCGGCGGGCTACTAAAAACGGGCCGGGCGCGCCGGAATGATCGCTAAGGTAACGGCAAGTTTACGGAGTTGAGACCGATTCGAAAGAAGAAAGGGCGGTTCGGCTGATTCTTCGTACCCGGTCCGGGCTTGTTCGGAAGGTTCGTTGGTAGTTCAGTTGTCAAAAGAACAATTCCTCCGGGCAAGGGCTTACTGCGTGCGCTTCACCGGTATCCGCCCGTCCACCTGCAAAACACGGGCGTTGGTGAACGCCTGGTCGGATTCAAGGCCGTGCCCGGTGATCACATAATCGGGCTGTCGCAACACAACGAATTTGTTGGTATGGATGCGTTGTCCTTTTTCGTCCCAGTTCAGCTCTTCGGTGTCGAGGCGTTGCTGGTCGGTGGATTCCCAAACCACGCTGTCGCGTACGGTGATCTGTTTGGTGCGCGGCCGGTATACTCCCCAGTTGGCGATCAGCGTACTGCTGGTGTCCTGGTATTCATCGAGGAAAGCAACCCGCAGCCCGTCGGGGAATTCCTGACGCTGGTCCGCTTTATCGAGGTAATTGAGCATGGTGGGTGCGGTGACGATGCCGCGCACGTAGCCGGAGTCGCTGAAGATGATTCGCACCTCTTCGGCCAGTTCCACCTTGTCGCTGAGTTTTTCCCGCAAACGCGCTACGTCGGCCGGGTCGTTGACGCACGACGCCGCGAGGAAAAGGACGCCCAGTAACGGAACGAGATAAGCAAACGAGAAGACAGTGGAACACTGCGTTCCGGATCGCCGGGAGCCGGTCGGGGAATTTGATACCTGGACGGGAGTGAGCAATTTTATGACCGGTTGGAAGTAAGAAAATTGGTTAAAGGCAGGTTCCCGAACGAGTACTTACGCCACGAGTCGGCGCACGGCGGCACGGAAAACGTCGCCGTACAGTTCGGGCTTCTCCGGTACGAAGTTGTTGTTGTACTTGTACAGGTACACCACGAGAATCACGAAAAGAAGCAGGCCAATGGCGGCGGCCATCAGGGCGTATCCTTTGATACCGGCGGATTTGATCTCAGACATATCGGAAAATTTCTTTTGAAGTCACAAAAATACAACGCCGCCGGGAGTGATAAGTGCGTAGCGGGTAAAAAAGCACGGCAATCGTAACATTGGCCGTTTCGCTGCCCGCAATCTCCGCAACTACACCGACAACGCGGCGGCCCCTGAATCTATCGCACGGCGAGGGAACAATAACGATGGGTAAAAAAATAGTGGGTAATGCCGTCCGCAATCGCTGACCACATTACCCACTATAAACTATCGACCCCCGGAAGCGTCAACTTAGTTGTTCCGACAGTCACCGTCGGAGCGCTCGTCCGCCACGTCGGCATTGAGGCGCAGGGCCAGCATCAGCCGTCCGGCCGCCTGGTTGCGGGTGGTGACGTTGAGTTGCTGCCGCGCCTGGGGCAGGCGACCGCTGTTGGCAGTGGGGGCATCGTTGAGGGGCTGAACGAGGTAAACACCGCTCTGCCCCACAACGGGTGCACTGACGCTGCCGGTGTACCCGGCGGCAATGGCCGCGATCACCTTCGGTTCGCTGCCGATCACGGGCAGGCTCTGCAGGGTAGGATTGCTGCTGATGGTGTCGATATCGACGTCGTACTCACCGGCCAGGGCACGGAGGTCTTTACCGGCCAGCATTCCGGCCAGTTTCTTGCCCTTCACGCGGTTACGAACCAGAGGCTCGAGTTGCTCGCGCACGGCGGCTACGCCCGGCATTCCCTTGGGGATAATGTCGGCCAGACCTACGACTACGTGGTTGTTTTCGTAAAACAACTGCGGATCGGTGAAGGAATAAACATCGGGGCTCACGTCGCCTTTATCGGCAGCGTACGCCCAGCACATCATGTCGCGCACGTCCTTTCCGCTGCCCAGTCCCTGGAGGGCGTAGTTGCTGGCGGGAAGCGGACCGGAAGTGATCACCTCCATACCGGCGGCTTCGGCGGCGGCGGCGACATCACTGAACTTCGTCTTGTCCTTCACGAAAGAGCGGGCTTTGTTCTTTACTTCCCGCACGGTGGCGGAGGTCGGCACAATCGGCTCCACCACGTAAGCCACCTTGGCGCGGGGCTGGCTGGTACCGCTGCGGCTGGTCGTTTCCACCAGCAGCCAGCCGAAGGGTGCGCGTACTTTGGTAAAGCGCCCGACGGTTCCGGTCTGAAACAATACATTGTCGATCGCGCGGGGGTACTGGCCGGGCGTGGCGTTGGCGATCACACCGTCGGTCAGGCCGGGGTACTGGTTGTACTTCTCGGCCAGAGCGGTGAAGTCGCGGGTGCTCACGTTGAAGACGCCCATCAGGCTATCGATGATGCGCTCGGCCTCGGCGAACTGGTCGGGGCTGGTCACCTGGCGCAGGATCACGCGGCCCTTGGCGCTGTCGGCCATTACTTTACGGTCGATCAGTTTGAGCAGTTTCATCGCGTTGCCTTCGAGGTAGGGGCCGAAAACGGTACCCGGCTCGATCTGGTTCAGTACGGCGTCGGCGATGATGGGGCTGAGACTTTTTTCGGCGAGGTAGGCGGCCTGATAGCTGCCGTTGGCACTGACGGCGAAGAGACTGTCTCCGGTTTCGGAGGTTTCCTCGCGCCACTTGGCGGCCGTTTCGGTAAGCTTGGTGCGCAGCGCGGCGGAGTCGGCATCGGTGGGGGTGACGGCAAAGGCGACGTAGCTCAGCTGGCGCGTCTCTTCGGGGTTGATGAAACCGGCGCGGTACTCGTCCATGTAGGCCTGGATATCGGCGTCGCTGACTTCCACCTCGGTGTTGTCCACTTCCTCGAAAGGGATCTTCACTACGGCGGCGCGGCGGCTGCCGGACTGGTCGTTGGCGTAGGCTTCGGCCATGAAACCGGGCGCGTACATCGCCTTGGTGACCAGGGCGGTCATCTTTTCCTGCAGGCGGGTCGAGCGTACGTCGCGGGTCTGGTACTTCCAGAAACCACGCACGTCGGGGATAATGCCCTGCTGAATATCCTGATCAACGGTACCCTGATCGCGCGATTGCTTGATCTGATTGAGCATCGTCCGGTTGATCGTACCCGTCTGCGGATCAGCGAAGTTGCGCTGAATGACGGGGCTGGGGTTATTGCCGAACTGGAGTGCCTCCATTTCGTCTTCGGTTACGGCCAGGCCGAGTTCTTCGGCTTCGGAGTTCACGATGGCTTCGGTGACGTAAAAGTTCCAGAGTTGATCGCGGTTGGCGAAGTTATCACCGCCGGAGAAGGCCGCGCTGGCCGTCCGGTCGAAGTCGCCGCGGTCGATCTCGGTTTCCCCCACGGCACCCATCCGGTTCATCACCGGCCCCAGGGCGCCACCGGCACCGTTGGTCATCTCGGAAAAAATGAAGAGGGCGACACCGCCCCCGATGAAGAGGAGAACGATGAGGGTATTCTGTCTGATCTTACCAATTAGTGCCATACTGCATCTAGCTTTATGTAGCCCCCTAAAGGGCCTTTCTGTTCGTTGTATAAAGTGGTACGTGCCGACGAAAAACGGCCGGACCATGTCTGTAAAGGTCCCGGCCGATGCCCGTTGGGGACGCGAAGATACGACAAATTAAAAAATCACGTAGGTTCGGGAACGGCGGGTGTGTTTTTGGCGCGGCCGCAGGTGCAAAAAAAGCTTTCCAGAGCCCTGATCCGCCGGCCCCGGACCCTGCTTTTCAAAGAACCGGCCCTTGCACCCGCGGCCCCGCCCGAAAACCTCCGTCATGAACTGCACGAAAGCATCGAGCAGCCTACCCGGTCCCGCGCCCACTCCGGCCGCTTCGCGAACCATTGTTCGTGCAGCGGCTGCTCGGCGTAGGGCGCCTTCAGGAGGGTGTACAGTTCGTCGATCAGCGTAAAATCACCCGCGTCGGCCTTGTCGATCGCCAGTTGCGCCATGTAGTTGCGCAGCACGTATTTGGGGTTCGTGGCGTTCATCAGGGTTCGGCGCCCGGCAGCCGAGCCGGTATCGCGGCCGAGCCGTGCCCCGTACTTCTCAAACCACGCACGCCAAGCCGTCAGGGTAGCGCCCGTCAACTCTTCGGGAGCATAGAAGGCCGCCCGGACCGGGCCGAGGAACTCCGTACCGGAACCGAGTGCCGCATCGGCACCGAAGCCGCTCAGCGTGCGGAAGAAGATGGTCATGTCCGTCTCGGTAAGCGGCAGTACCTCCGTCAGTTCTTCGATCAAGGCCTGGTCTTCGGCTTCCGTGGCGAGCAGCCCCAGTTTGGCCCGCATCATGGCGAGGTACCCGGTGGCGTACGCCTCTTTGTAGTCCTCCAGGATCGCCTGCAGGGGGGCTGCCGTTCCGACGAGGGGCATCAGCGCGCTGCCCAATTGCGCCAGGTTCCACTGCGCGATCACGGGCTGGTACCCGAAGCGATAACGGCGGCCATTGGCGTCGGTGGTGTTCGGGGTCCAGCCCTCGTCGTAGCCCTCGAGCCAGCCGTAGGGGCCGAAGTCGATCGTGAGGCCGAGCGCCGACATATTATCGGTATTCATCACGCCGTGCACGAATCCTACGCGCTGCCAGTGGATGACCATCTCCAGGGTTCGTTGGCTGACCTGGCGAAAGAATTCCACGTAGCGGGAGGCCGCGTCTCCGGTGGCCGGAATTTTCGGATAGAAGTGCCCAATGACGTAGTCGGTCAGTTTCCGCAGGTTGTCGGTATCCTTGCGGGCGGCGAAGAGCTGAAAGTTGCCGAAGCGGACGAAGGACTCGGCGGCGCGGCACACAACGGCCCCCTGCTCGTAGGCGGCGTTACCGTCGTAGAGCATGTCCCGCAGCACCTGGTCACCGGTCAGGGAAAGTGTAACGGAGCGGGTGGTGGGCACGCCGAGGTGGTGCATCGCCTCGCTGCACAGGTGCTCCCGGACGGAAGAACGGAGCACGGCCAACCCGTCGGCGGTACGCGAATACGGCGTCACGCCTGCGCCCTTGAGCTGCAACGCCCAGCGTTTATCGTTGTGGACCACTTCGGTCAGGTTGATCGCCCGCCCGTCGCCCAGCTGCCCGGCCCAGTGGCCGAACTGGTGCCCGCCGTAGCACATCGCGTAGGGGTCGGTGCCGGGGAGAACGGCCGCACCGGAGAAGATTTTGAGAAATTCTTCGGATGCGGCCGTGGCGGCGTCCAGGCCGATGGCTTCCACCATCTCCCGTGAGTAGTGCACCAGCGTCGGGCTGGTCGGTATGCGGGGGGTGGCGTAGGAGAAAGCGGCTCCGGTCACCTGGCGGGGGGTGTTGGCGCGGTTGGGATCGGCGGGGAGGATGCTGGAGAAGGTATCGGCGGGGAGGAGATTCATCAACTTGCTTTGTAGCGGTTATGACTCGTCAACAAGCCAGGAGCGGGATTCGTTTGGATCGGGAATCGGGGCAGCACCGCCGGGCCGAAACATTTATCTATCTTGCCCGTCCGCAATCCATTTCCCCATGTCCCAGATCAGCATCCCCTCCGAAAACGGTAACCTCACCCTCACCAAATCCACCAAACTGGTGGGGCTGAAGAAAAAGGATGCGGATAAGGACCTGAACGAGGTCAGCACCCGCGTCATTCCCGACCTGGGCGGCTTCGAGGTGGTCACGCTCAACCCGGACGAAAACGTGGACGAGGCGCTGGACCGGGTGCGTGCGCACGAAGAGGTGGAAGTGGGGACCCACGTTTACTTTGCCGAAGGCGACAACCGCCCGGTGGTCGCTACCGGCATCCTGTACTGCGAGATGGCCCCCGGCGTCGGCCTGGAGGAGCGGCAGGTGATCTTCGATGCCTTCAGCCTGGAGATCATCGAGGATCGCGAAGACGGAACCATTGTTTGTAAAACGACCCCGAAAAGTCCCAACCCCCTCAAGGTCGCCGCCGCCCTGACCAAACTCAGCATGGTAAACAAGGCGTACCCGGATCTCGACATTCCGCTGGACCAGTACTTCATGGAACCGCGCGACGGGCTGCTGCCCCACTCCTGGCAACTTGAAAACAAAGGCTTCGTTACCGACGTGCCGAGCTTTCGCCTCAAGGCCGGAGCCGACGCCAAGGTGAAGGCCGCCTGGCGTCGCCTGGGCAACCTCGGTTCCACCCGCACCATCGTGGCCCTGATCGATAACGGCTTCGACGTCAACCACCCCGACCTGCGGGGCAAGGTGGTGGCTCCCCTCAGCATCAGCAGCGGCGGCTCAACCCTGCCCACCGGGCCGCGTTTTGGCGACCACGCCACGCCCTGCGCCAGCGTCGCCGTAGCTTCCGCCAACGGTACCGGCATCGTGGGTGCGGCACCCAACGCCCGGCTGATGCCCCTGCACGGGCTGACCTACTCCAAGTTCCTGACCGAGCGCATGTTCAGCCACTGCATCCGCAACGGGGCCGACGTCATCAGTTGCAGCTGGGGAACGATCGACGCGCGCTACCGGCCGGGAGCGGAGCACGAGCGGGCCATCCGCAAGGCGCTCACCACGGGCCGGCGGGGCAAGGGCTGCGTGGTCGTCTTCGCCGCCGGTAACGAAGGGCGGGAGTACATCAATTACTACGCCAACATCCCCGGCGTGATCGGCGTAGGGGCCAGTACCAGCTCGGACACCCACGCATCGTACTCCAACCGGGGCAACGGCATCAGCGTCGTGGCCCCGTCCGACGGGGGCTGGCCGATCCTGGCCGCCCGCGCCGCCTGGGACCAGGGCAACCCCGGCATGCCGGCCGACAAGCGGTACTACGTCGACGGCATCGACCGGGGGCCGCACTACAAACACTTCGGCGGTACCAGCTCGGCCACGCCGCTCGTAGCGGGCATCTGCGCCCTGATCCTGAGCGCCAACGACCAGCTGACCAGCGCCGAGGTAAAATCGATCCTCGAACGGACGGCGGATAAGATCGGTAACCGTTGGGACTACAATTCGGCCGGCTACTCAACCAAGTACGGCTACGGCCGCGTCAACGCCGAAGCCGCCGTGGCCGAAGCCCTCCGGATGCGTGCCGGCGGGAGCGTCACCCGGCCCACCGCACCGACGCGCCCGACGGTACCAACCCCACCCACGCCCCCCCGGGACAATACCACCGTTACTCCTCCGGCTCCGCCCCTTGCACCCGCGCCACCGCCCGTCACCCGCCCCACCGGCCCGCAAGTCACCGGCACCAACCTGTTCCGCTTTTCGGTGCAGGGCCAGGCGCGTACGGGCTTCGGCCTCCAGGTATCGGTCAACAATGAGTTCGCCAACGTACTCAAGGAAGTGGAGAACCTGGAACGCCGACACGGGCAGCCGGTACTGGTCAACATCAGCAGCGTGAACGGGCGCACCGCCTTCAAGATCTTGCTCGGGCCGTACGCCACCCGCCAACAGGCCGACGCCGCCAAGCGCAAAGTGGTGCGTCAGGGTGCGCGCGAGCCGTGGTTGCGGCCTTTGAATACGCTGTAAATATGGCCCTGAACTGAAGGGCACGGAGTTAACGTACATGAATGATTTATATTTACAACCCTGCTACCGGGAGCTGATTTCTCCGCAATAGTTCCCCGTTGGCATTGCTGAAATTACCTTAATTCTTCCTATTTTTGCCTTAGCGTCTTGTTCCGCTTATTACCCCTTTTACCCGGTGAGGTTACATCAATATGTTCCCGCCATTGACACCAAACCCACACCCATGCGTAGCCTTACCCTCACGCTCCTGTTCGTTTTAATCACCGCTGCCCTTACCGCGCAGATTCGCAAGGGCGACCGTATTCTGACCCCTTACAACAACTCGCCAATCACGCTGGTGAGTGCCCCCCCTGCCGTTGCCAGCAACGTTGGTGGCTTATTCCTTATTACCGAGGGGGAAGGCGCCGTCTTAACGGTATTGCCTCAATACGGTTTTGCGGTCAGCAACCGTATGGTCATCGGAGCTTCGGTGATCGTCGGTTTGTCCGTTGGTGGCGGTAGCGGTGAAGTTTCGGCGGGAATCACGCCCTATGCCCGCTACTATTTTGTCAATAAACCAAAGTTACTGGCTTACGGCGGCCTTCGTGCCGGCGTTGCGCTGGCGGATAACGATGCTTTTATCGATGCGGCCTCCCTTGTACAGCCCCACCTTGGTGTAGGGCTGCCGCTCGCCGACGGTATATTATTCGCGCCCGAACTGGGCTACACCTTCGCGGAGCGAAGGAACTCCGTCAGTTTCACCTTAGGTTTTGACTTCATTCTGGGGAAAAACAACCGGCCGGAGCAGCGCGTAACGGGTCGTTACGGACGGGGAGCGTGGATGTTCGGCACGCAACTCGGGGGTGCCGGTATCGGCCAGCGGTTCACCACGCTGCGCATTGCGCCGGAAGCCTACTATTTTCTGGGGCGCCGTTTCGCCTTAGGCGTCACAGCGGGCACCTCCCTCACGCGCTTCAACTTCAACCTCACGCAGTTACGGGTCAACAGTACGCACATTGGTTTGGCCAGCCGCTACTTCCCCGTACAGGGAAGGCATTTCGACCTTTTTACCCACGCAGGGTTTCAGCTGGAATTCGACGATAGTCGTATTGGGCTGAGTACCGGTGACCCCTTCGTTGATAATACCGTAGTAATGGATGGTGGCCTCGGCGGTATGCTCTTTCTCCGTCAACACGTGGCGCTGGAGTTAGGACTTAATCTAAGAATTTATCCCCAGAACGAATTTGCCGAAATGGGCATCAATACGGGCATACGTTTCTTTCTGGGCGGGCGCGCAGGTGCAAAGTAGGTTGGTGAGCAAATGACGGGCAAGCCCCTGGCCGTGCCCCCCCGGAATACCCTGCGAGGAGAAGAAAATCGGGTTACCCGCGTAACGTTTGGTATTGTTCCGGTCATTAAGGAGCAAACCAACCATACCCCCCAATGAAAATCGTATTTATTTTATTCGCTACCGCCTTTCTACTCACCCTCGGATCCGGCTGCGTAAAGAGCACTGTTGACCCCGACGCTTGCAGCACCACCCTCTTCAGCGAAGATGTGAACCCCAAACTGATGGCCTGGCAGGAAGCGACCACCACTTACTCCAACGACCCTTCCGTAGCCAATTGCAATGCCTATAAGCTAGCGGGAAATGACTGGCTCGACGCCATCAGCTCTTTCCAGAACTGCACCCTCCTGTACACCGCCAGCTGGCGGGAAGCCGTAGAGGAGGCGAAAGCTGAATTGGCGGCGGAACCTTGCAATTAGTGGTTGGATTCTTAAATGTGCGTACTAATGTCCGCACATTTAAGAATCCAACCACTAGAAAACACACTACCAACGCTCATTCCGTACCTTCACGCTCCAGACCAACCCCCCTGCCCGAATGCGTGTTCTGCTAGCCCTAGCCCTCTCCTTACTTCTCACTAACCTCAACGCCCAACTCGACTGGGTTGCCGACCACCCCGCCACCATCGTCTACACACTGAATCTGGCCAACGTGCAGCAACACGAGCTCGGCATCACGGTCGACTTCCCCGCCGTACGCCCCGGCATCTTCCGCATAAAAATGCCACAGTCGAGCCCCGGCCGCTACGCGCAGCACAACTTCGCCAAAAACATATACGACCTGAAGGCATACGCGGCCGACGGCCGGGAAGTTGCCGTTCACCAGGAAGACATCGCCACCTGGGCCGTTGCCGGTCATGGCGGCGCGGTCCGCCTTACCTATACGCTGTTCGCCAACGGCGGCGACGGCACTTATGCCGGCATCGACGACCGCAAGCTCCACCTCAACATGCCCGCCGCTTTCCTCTACGGCGACCAACTCAACGATCGGCCCGTTCTGCTGCGCATCGCCCCCGATCAGCGGCCGGAATGGACGGTAGCCACCCAACTCGTCGACCTCGGCGAACGGCGCTTCGCCGCCCCCGATTACTATTACTTCTTCGACTCTCCCACCATCGTCGGCGACATCATGCGCGCCAGCTGGGAGGTGGAAAGCCCCACCGGTAAAATCCAGACCGTGGAGGTAGCCATGATGCACGAGGGAACCCGCGAGCAATTCGACAATTACGTGAAGTGGACCAGGGACGTCGTTAAGACCCAGCAGGACATTTACGGCGAACTCCCCGACTTCGACTACGGTCGCTACACCTTCCTGTGCAGCTACAATCCCTGGATCGGGGGCGACGGCATGGAGCATCGCAACTCCACCATCTGCTCCGCTTCCGTCGGTCTCGAAGGTTACGCCGAGCGACTGATCGGAACGGTCAGCCACGAATTTTTCCACTGCTGGAACGTCGAGCGCATCCGCCCGGCCAGCCTGGAACCCTTCAGTTTCGACCACGCCAACATGAGCGGGGAACTGTGGTTCGCCGAAGGGTTCACGAGTTATTACGACGATCTGGCGCTCACCCGGGCCGGCATCCTCTCCCCCGAGGATTACGCCAAGGGCCTCACCAGCCAGCTCAACTACGTCCTGCTCAGCCCCGGTCGCGACCACCGCAACCCCGTGGAGATGAGCCAGCAGGCCCCCTTCGTCGATGCCGCCACGGCCAATGACCCGGATAACTTCGGCAACACCTTCGTCAGCTACTATCCCTACGGCGCCACGGTGGCCCTGGCGCTCGATCTCACCCTGCGCGAGCGGGGCCACAACCTCGATGAGTTCATGCGCCTCGTCTGGCAACGCTACGGCAAGCCCGAAATCCCTTACCACATCCGCGATCTGCAGCTGGCGCTCGGCGAAGTGGCCGGAGACCAGGAGTGGGCGCAAGACTGGTTCCGGCAACACGTTTACGGCAGCGCACTCCCCAACTTTGGAGCACTGTTGGAGCCCTACGGTTTCGAGCTTTCCGTCGCCCGCCCCGACTCGGTCGGCTTCGCGGGCCTAAGCCTGCGCGAAGAGGACGGCATCCTCAAGGTGGGAAGGCCCGTGAACGAAAGATCGCCACTCTACGCCGCCGGCCTCGACCAGGGCAGTGAGATCACCAGCCTGAACGGCACACCGATCACCAGCCGCGCCTCCTGGGATGCCGCCATCGCCGGGCTTAAAACCGGGAAGGCATACACCATCGGCTTTACCCAGCTCGGCCGGGAGAAAAAGGGGACGTTTGTGGCTGCCGCCAGTCCGGAGTTACTATTGAAGGTCTCCGCCAAGGTGAACAAAAAGACGCGGCGGGTGCGGGAAAGCTGGCTCGGGAGATAGTAGTTGAGAAATGGAAAACAGGAAGATAGAAAGTTTACCGAGTCCTGGTTTCTAGCGCTCCCGCTCTACGGCCGCTTTCAGTTCCTCATACCACGCCTCCCCGTATTTACGGATCAGGGCCGGCCTGGCGAACTCGTAGACCCGGATCTTCTCCTTTTCTCCGCGGGTACAGGCGGCGGAGCAAATGTCCCATACGTCGTAGTTCAGGGCTTCGAAGTTGGCTTCCGGCTTCGAGGTCACCCGGATGGGATAAAGATGGCAACTGATGGGTTTTTTCCAGTTGATCTTTCCGTCGCGGTGGGCCTGCTCGATGCCGCACTGGGCCATCCCCTGGTCGTTAAGGGTCATGTAGGCGCAGGCTTTATTGTCGACCAGGGTAGTATCCCAGCCGCCGACCTGCTCGTTTTTGGTGAAAAGCCCCTGCGCGGCGATGGCGGCACGGCCTTCGGTGGTCAGGTAGGGCGATACCTCCGGATAGAGTTTCTCCAGGATGCCCCGTTCGTCCTCTTCCAGCGGGGCGCCGTACTCCCCCTCCCAGCAGCAGGCTCCCTTGCAGGCATTGAGGTTGCAGGCGAATTGCTCCTCCGTGACGTCTTCACTTACAACGATGTTGCCGATTATGTACATGTGGGGGGTTAGTGGATTGTGAGGTGCTGTCCCCGGAATTATTGTTCGCGGAGCCGGTCCCGAACCGCCGGCGGCAGCAACAGGTCCATCAGGCCGACGTTCTCCCGACGGTATTCCACGAAGCACCATTTGGCGTCCAGCCCCCTGCGGATGGCGTACAGGGACTTTACGGCGGCAACGGTGATGACGTGGCGTTGGGAGTCGTGGTAGACCTGATCGTTACCGTGTCTTTTTTGCAGCATTCGGACCATTCGCCGCTGAAAGTTCTCGGCGCGGTAGTCTTCGGAAAGCAGCCGGAACTCGATGCCGTAGTGACAACTGACGGGAGCGAATCCATCTTCTTGATAATTGACGATCTCGCCGACGTTATCGATGGTGAAGTCCCGAAAAGTGATCGCGATGTTGTCGTCGGAGCTCAGCCCGGCCAGCTGCGTGCGCACGGCTGTGCGGGGGACGATCTCGAAAAGTTCGGGGTCGGTGAGGTCGAGCAGGGAATCGATTTCCCAGTTCATCGTCAGGCGGGCGTAGTCGGCCAGGCGCCCGGCGAGGGGGGAATGATCGGGGGTGGCCTGCGCCGACAGGCCGGAGGCGACCACGACAAGCAAAAATAACGGGTAAAGACGCAAGAGTTGTGTTGTTTTTGAAAGGGAATACAAAGATACGGGATGCATTATTTGCTTAACGTTAAATCACCGGTTTATTTCGGGTCGGTGGTAGTAAGGAACGGTGGGACTTGCCTGAAGCTGATTTGGCAACCGACTTCACCGGCCGTGTATTTTACCCGACTAACCGCTACCTTGCACGCTGCGCCATCTCACCCGTCGTTTCCATGTCCAGCCAGCCGTCAGAAGTCCATTCTTCCCCTACCCCGCCCTGGCCGGAACTGGCCGCCGGTCTCAGCGGTGAGTTGCATACCGATTCCGTCCACCGCATCCTCTTCGCCACCGACGCGAGCGTGTACCGGGAGCGTCCGCAGGCCGTGGCCTTCCCGCGTTCCGAGGCCGACATCGTCGCCTGCGTGGCCTTCGCGGCGCGGTACGGGTTGGCCGTCACACCGCGGGCGGGGGGTACCAGCCTGGCGGGGCAGGCGATCGGCGCGGGGCTGGTGATCGACGTGAGCCGGCATCTGCGCGGCATCATCGAGATCAACGTTGCAGCGGGTTACGCCGTGGTGGAGCCGGGCGTGATCCGTGATCAGCTCAACGCGACCCTGGCGCCGCTCGGGTACTGGTTCGGGCCCAACACCAGCACGGCCAACCGTTGTACGTTGGGGGGTATGTTCGGCAACAACAGCTGCGGCAGCACGAGCATCACGGTGGGCAGTACCCGCGAACACGTACTGGCCGCGCGGGTGGTACTCGCGGACGCAAGCGTACACGATCTTGAGGCGGGGTCGCAGGATGCAGTGAACGTTTTAATGAGCGATCCCTCCCGGCTGGGTCGGGGCCTGACCTACCTTGCCGACCTTCTTTCCGACGAAGACAACCGCCGGCGCATCACCGCCGCTTTCCCGAAAAAAGACGTGAGCCGGCGCAACACGGGCTACGCACTGGATCTGCTGGCGAGCCAACATCCCTTTACCCCCAACGGACCGGATTTCAATCTCTGCACCCTGCTCGCCGGCTCCGAAGGCACCCTGGCCTTCACCACCCGCCTCCGGGTCCGCATCCTGCCCCTGCCACCAGCAGGTACAGCCGTGCTGGCCCTGCACTACACCACCATCGACGCGGCCATGCGCGCCACCCAGGCCGTGATGAAGCACCGCCCCTTCATGTGCGAACTGATGGACGACACCATCCTGAAACTCGCCCTGGAAAACCCGGAACAACGGAAGAACTCCGCTTTCGTAGACGGGATGCCCCGGGCCTTGCTGCTGGTGGAGTTCCGGGCGGAGACGGATGAATCGGCGGCCGCCCTGGCCGCCGATGCTAACGTTTCAAGACCCAGGGGGAACAGTATTTCTTCCGACGAAAAAATCGATCCCGCCCATCCCTACGCCGCGCCCGTATTACGGGGTACGGAAGCCGCCGCCAGAGTGTGGAACCTCCGCGCCGCCGGTCTCGGCATTCTCGGTAACATGGTCGGCGACGCCAAAGCCGTGGCCTGCATCGAAGACACCGCCGTGGCCATCGACGACCTGGCCGACTATATCTCCGAAGTGGAAGCCCTGATGCACCTGTACCGGCAAAGTCCCGTCTTCTACGCCCACGCCGGAGCCGGGGAGATTCACCTCCGGCCGGTCCTCAACCTGAAAACGACGCAGGGGCGGGAAGACTTCTTCCGCATCACCCGCGACGTGGCGGCGCTCGTCAAAAAATACCGGGGCAGCCTGAGCGGGGAGCACGGCGACGGACGGGTACGCGCGCCCTTCCTGCCCGCCATGCTCGGCTCCGAAGTCTACCGGATGCTCGTGGACCTGAAACACGCCTTCGACCCCGCGGGGATCTTCAACCCCGGCAAGATCGTGGAGGCCCCACCGATGAACGAAAGCCTGCGTTACGCCGCCGACGTCCCCACCCCGGTCTACGAAACCCTCCTTGATTTCAGCGGCGACGGCGGTCTGCTGCCCGCCATCGAAAAGTGTAACGGCTCGGGCGACTGCCGCAAAATGACCGGTGGGGCGATGTGCCCCAGCTACCGCGCCACCCGGCACGAAAAAGACAGCACCCGGGGCCGCGCCAACGTTCTGCGCGAAGTATTGACCCGCAACCAACGTGACGATCCCTTCGCCCATCCCGCCCTGGCCGAGGCGCTCGACCTTTGTCTGAGTTGCAAAGCCTGCACCAGCGAATGTCCCAGTTCAGTGGACATGACCAACCTGAAAGCCGAGTACCTCTACCGGCAAGGCCGCCCCTCGCTGCGTACCCGGATGATGGCGGCCAACGAGACGCTCTACGGGCTCGGGGGGAAAGTGCCGAAGCTGGCCAACCTCGTGCTGAAGACCACCGGCCCGCTGTTGAAAAAAATGCTGGGCGTGGCGGCGGAGCGGAGTTTGCCGGCGTTCCCGGAGCAATCTTTGCGGAGTTGGTTTTCGGCACGGGGCGGCGGGGTTTCCGGAGTCGCGGCGACCACGAAGCCGGCGGTGTACCTGTTTGGTGATGAGTTCACCAACCTGCAGGACGTAGCGGTTGGCCAGGCCACCGTTCGGTTGCTCGAAAAACTGGGCTACGAGGTCCGCTGGCCCGAGCACGCCGCCAGTGGTCGTGCTCACCTGAGCAAGGGGTTGCTGGAGGGTGCCCGTAGCCGCGCCGCCGAAAACGTCGACGTTTTTTCCGGTCTCGTGTCGGATGTGGTGCCCCTGGTCGGCATCGAACCGAGCGCCATCCTGGGATTCCGGGACGAATACCCCAAACTTCTGCGCGGGGAAGCGGCCGACCGGGCAACGGCCCTGGCCGCCAAAACCTTTACCCTCGATGAATTCCTGCACCGGGAGCTTACCGCCGGCCGGCTCGGAGCGGAAAACTTTGGTGACGGGCCCGCCGACATCCTGCTGCACGTGCACTGCCACGAAAAGGCCCTCGGGGACGCGGGAAAGTGTGCCGTTGCACTGTCATTGCCGGCCAACTTCAACGTCTGTCTGCTCGACAGTGGCTGCTGCGGCATGGCCGGCTCCTTCGGCTACGAGGCGGAGCATTATGAACTGAGCAAGACCATCGCCGAGCAGTCCCTGCTGCGGCACCTGCGCGGGGTGCCCGACGGTACGGTCGTAGTGGCCTCGGGGACCAGTTGCCGGCACCAGGTGAAGGATATGCTGGGGATGCGGGCGGTGAGTACCGCGGAGGCTTTGCTCGGTAGTTTTCAGGCGGAGTAGGGTGGTAATAATGCCGTGGTCCGCAGCGTTTTTGAACGGCGGGTGTACCCGTGGCAGCGGCTTCGGCCCTGCTCCTGTAAACCTCCCCGTTCTACCGGTCCGGCCAGGTGCGAGCAATCCTCACGATGACACTCCCGTGGTAAGTACCATGCGGAAAGGCCTTACCTTGAGCTTCCATTCAGTACCCCAAGATCAGATGTTTCTACTACGCTCCTTAGTTCTTTTCCTTGCATCCTGCGCCCCCGCCCTGATGAGTGCCCAGGAACGACCGGATTATTTTGCAAAACAACACTTCTCCCACGCCGACACCCTGCGCGGAGCCCTGCGGCCCGAACGGACGAGTTTTGACGTGACCTACTATGAACTCCACCTGGAAGTGAATCCCGAGGACCGCACCATTGCGGGGCACGTGGACATGGATTACCACGTCGTGCAACCCACCAACCGGCTACAGATCGATCTGTTCCGCAACCTGACCATCGACAGTATTCTGCAGGACGGCCGCCGCCTCACCTTCGACCGGGAAGAGGACGCCGTATTCGTCCGCCTGCCCCGCCTTGTGAACCCCTCCACCGTTCAGACCCACCGAATGAGTATCTACTACGGCGGCGAACCCGTGGCGGCCAAGAACGCTCCCTGGGACGGTGGCTTCGTCTGGGCCCTCGACCACAAAGACCGCACCTGGGTCGGCGTAGCGTGCGAAGGAACCGGCGCCAGCCTGTGGTGGCCCAATAAAGATCACCTGAGCGACGAGCCCGACTCGATGCTCGTCTCCGTCACCGTGCCGAAGCGACTGTTCGTGGCCGGCAACGGCAACCTGCGCGAAGAAGTGGAACTGGATAACCGCTACCAAAAGCGATACGACTGGTTCGTCTCCTACCCCATCAACAACTACAACATCTCGCTCGGCATCGGCAGCTACGTACACTTCGACAGTACCTACGTTGCCTTCGACGGCGAAGAGCTGGCGCTGGACTACTACGTTCTCGACTACAACGTGGGAAAAGCCCGGAAGCAGTTTCGGCAGGTGAATAAGATGCTCGCCGCCTACGAGCACTACTTCGGTAAGTATCCGTTCTGGGACGACGGCTTCGCGCTGATTGAAACCCCCTACCTGGGCATGGAGCACCAGAGTGGTATCGCTTACGGAAACCGCTACATGCGCGGCTACCTCGGTGGCCTCATCCCTGACGACATGGACTGGGACTTCATCATCATCCACGAGTCCGGCCACGAGTATTTTGGCAACTCCATCAGCGTAGCCGACCACGCCGAGATGTGGATCCATGAGTCGTTCACCACCTATATGGAGGCCCTCTACGTGGAGTACCGCTACGGGGAGACGGACGCGCGGCGCTACCTCGGCACACAGCGAAAATTCATCAAGAATGCATTGCCCATGCTCGGCCCCCTGGACGTGAACTTCGACGGTTTCGGCGGCTCCGACCATTACTATAAAGGTGCCTGGATGCTGCACACCCTGCGGCATTCCCTCGACGACGACCCGCTGTTTTTCGGGATGCTGCGGTCCTTTTACCAGGAGCACGAACGGAGTATCGTAAGTACGGGGATGATCATCGATTACTTCAGCAAGTACACGGAGCGCGATCTCGGACCGTTTTTTGAGCAATACCTGCGCCACCCGGACGTACCCGTGCTGGAACTACAGAATAAAAACGGGCGGGTGTACTACCGCTGGGGCGTTGCGGCCGCCGGGTTCAATATGCCCGTCGGGGTTCGGATCGGTAACGAGTACGTCAGGTTGCAACCCACTACGGAATGGCAAATGATGGGGGAGGGATTCCGCGTCACGGACGTTTTTATTGACGACAGCCGTTTCCTGGTCGATCTCGACCTCGTGGATTGAACCGGTCAAAACGTCTCAACGAAGATGATTATGCTTGACTTCAGCGATCTGCGGGATTATCCGATCACTTGGGCGGTAGTGGCCTAAACGGGGTTCGTAATCAGTTTTGAGGAGATTATCATGCCATTACCTCACGATTACGCTGGCCGGCTCCCGGAGAACGCGAGGTCCGGTAGAAACTCGTAACTTACCTACCCGTGAAATTCCTCTTATTATCCATCGGTACCCGGGGCGACGCCGAGCCTTTCCTGGCTGCCGGAGACTTACTGCATAAAGCCGGTCATGAAGTCACCATCGCCCTGCCCGCCCAGTTCCGCCAACTGGCCGAAGACACCGGCCTGGCTTTTGAGCCACTGGACGAGCGTTTCCTGAAAATTCTCGCCGGACAAACCGCCAAGGATTTCATGGGACAGAAGGGCGGCGGAGCCCGGCGGTTGCTACAGCTCGCCCGGCTGACCAAAACTTCGCTCTCCGTACAGAAGGACATGATACGGGAGCAACGGGACCTGCTCATCGGTCTGGCTCCCGACCGGGTGGTGTATCACCCAAAATGTCTCGTGGCACGGGTATGGGGCATGGGTTTTCCCCTCCGGGCCATCTGTCTCAGTCCGGTACCCAACCTGGTGTACCCGGAAAGGGACCATCCGCACATCGGGATCACGATGAACCTGGGAGGCTGGGCCAACTGGCATTCTTATGCCCTCATCAATCGGATCACGGCACGAATGGTGGTGAAATACGTAAAGCCGTACGCCGCCAATTTCCCCGGCGCAACCCTCAAAACCCGCGCCGTATACGATCATATGCTAACGAAAGAGCGCGCGCTGTACCTCATCTCCCCCACTCTTTTTCAGCGCCGGGTTTGGTGGCCGGCCTCCGCTAAGGTGATGGGCTACTTCGAACGGCCCAAAACAAACCACTGGGCGCCCGACTCCGCGCTGATGGATTTCCTGGCCCGCCACGGGGGAGAAGACATTACGTTCATCACCTTCGGCAGCATGGTTAACGCCCGGCCCGAAGCGACGACCCGCGTCATACTGTCAGTCTTGCGGCGGCACCGGGTCCCGGCCATCATCAACACCTCTTCGGGCGGGTTACTCGCACTGAAGGAAGAAGCTCCCGGCCACGTGCACTTCGTCAGTAACATCCCCTATGAATGGATTTTCCCCCGGGTACAGTCCGTCGTTCATCATGGCGGCTCGGGTACGACGCATACGGCAACCAAGCACGGTCGGCCGAGCCTTATCATTCCCCACATCGTCGATCAGTTTTACTGGAACAAAGTCGTAGCGAGACGTGGGATGGGGCCGCTGGGCGTTAAGATCAAACGGCTCGACGCGCAGGCATTTACCCAACTGCTGCTCGATTTACGCGAAACGTCCGCTTACGCGGAAACGGCAAGGAATTTGGCCGCGAAAATGGCCGGGGAGGCGGATGGGGAAGCGTTGATTCGTGAACTGGTTCGCTAAGCGCGATTTTAGCGGGGAAAGCGCAAGTATTCACGGTCATGACCGTGGCAAAGGTTAAATTTTTTCGTCAACCGGTTTAACCAGCGGCGGCACTACCACCTTACCAACTCCCCGTAGACCAGATCCACCGGCAGCCCCATCACGTTCGGGTAGGTGCCCTCGATGCGGTTGATGCGGGCCAGGCCGACCCACTCCTGGATGCCGTAAGCCCCGGCCTTATCGTAAGGTTCGCAGTTGTCGAGGTACCAATAGATTTCCGCCTCGGTCAACTCATCGAGGTAGACTTCGGTGATGCCGGCGAAGACTTTCTTTTTGGTGCCGTCCATCAGGCAGCAGCCGGTGACGACGGTGTGTTGGCCGCCGGAGAGTTTGCGGAGCGTTGCGGCGGCGTCCTCCCGGTCGGTGGGTTTGCCGTAGATCTTGCCGTCGATGATCACCACGCTGTCGGCGGTGAGGAGAACTTCACGGTCGGCTTGCAGCAGGTGCTTCGCTCCCCGGGCCTTCAGTTCGGCCAGGTAGGGGGCAACGTCCAGCACCGGCAGATTCTCGGGGTAGACCTCCTCCACGTCGGCGGTACGGACGGTAAACGGGATGCCCGCCTGCTCCAGGAGGTACGATCGGCGGGGAGATTTGGAGGCGAGAATGAGGGACAGGTCAGGATCTACTTGCATGGGGGCGAAGATAATTCGCGGTGGGTTTACGCGCATTATTTGCGCGTAGGTATCACGCTTTCCTTGCGATGAGTTTCGCGCTGCGCGCTGCATTGTTTGCGAGGGTGGTGATCTGTCGGCAGCGGTTCAGAGGCGTCTTCGGGATACTTTCAACACTAAGGGGGCTTTCATTTGCAACGTGATGACGGGTTTGAAATTCAGCTTTTCAGCTTCGGCGGGCAATAGGAAGTCGTAATCCCGCAGCAGCCGGGCCAGGATGAGTTGCATCTCCAACATGGCAAAATGGTTGCCGATGCAAAGACGGGGGCCACCGCCAAAAGGCAGGAAGCAGAAAGGGTGGCGTTCCTTTTTGGCGTCCGGATGCATGCGTTCCGGGCGGAAGGCATCGGGTTCGTCCCAGTGATCCGGGTGACGGTGAAGGCCGTAGAAGAAGATGCCAAGGGTAGTTCCCGCCGCAATGTCGATGCCGGCGGCGTGGTCGGGTTCCAGGGCGACCCGGTCGGTGATCCAGGCCGGCGGGTAGAGGCGCATGCTCTCCTCGATCACCTGGGTGAGGCAGGTTAGTTGGAGGGCATTGTCGAAGCCCAGGGGAGCCACGGCTTCCACGGAGGCAATTTCGGCGCGGACCCTGTCCAGTTCGTCGGGGTGACGCAGCAGGAGCCAGATTATCCAGCTCAAGGCGTTGGCGCTGGTTTCGTGGCCGGCGGCGAAGAGGATCATGATCTCATCGATGATCCGGCGGTCGGCCATCGGAGCGCCGGTGTCTTCGTAACGGCTGTCGAGCAGCATCTGTAATAGATCGTCTCCGGGAGAGCCTGCCCGGCGCGCACCGATGCGTTCTCCGAGACTTTGACGGATGTTTTCCACGATCTCAAGTTTTTTGCCCTCGATGCCCAACCAGGTTAAGGGATTGAGCAAAAAGGGCATCCGGACGGGGTAGATGACGTAGTTCTGCACCGCGTCCATAGCGTCGCCAAGGGCTTTGGTGTCCGCCTCGTTGAAACCGTCCGTAAAGATGGCCCGGGCGATGACGCGGAAAACAATATCGGTGGTGATCTCTTGCAGTACAACAGGCCGGCCGGCCGCAACAATGGTGTCGAGATGAGCACACCGCTCGCTGATCACGATCTGCATTTCGGTCACCAAGGCAGCAAGGCGCTTGCAGTGAAAACCGGGTTGGATCAGGCGGCGCTGGGTGAGCCAGTTCCGGCCATTGTTGGTGAGCAGACCGTGGCCGATGTAGCGGGCCAGATCGTCGGTCTGAATGGCGCTTTTGTGGTAGTTCTTGTGGTTGGTGCGCAGAACGTGCTGGATCAGATCCGCGTTGACGGTCATATGCGTCTTCCGGGTTCCGCCGACGGACAGAAGAAAATCCTTGCCGTATTCGGCTACGTAACGGTTGAAGTATTTGATGGGATCGGAAACCGTACCGAACATATTTAGCAGGACTCGGGGAAGGGGAATCTGCGGTGGTCGAGGCATGAGTTGAATTCAGGACGGAAATAGAGGTAAGTTAAAAAAATTAAAACTCTACTTTTCAACCGGCGCTCGCATCGCTGCTCTCCGGCGAAGTGACGAACCCGGGAAATACTTTTTTTACTCCACCCTGATCAGCACCTTAACAACTCTCTTTAACGTCAGGAAGCCGTGAGCTCGTTTGAAAAGGGAAATACCGGGTTTTAGAAAAATTTACCCGCCAAATTTTCTTCCCTCAACCGATAACGCCGGCCGGTCAGTTGTGTTTTGGTAGAACATCATCAGCAGACACGGAACGCAGTGTTTTCCGTACTGACGGGACGACGCGACCCCAGGTTCTCGTTCGGGATTCGGCGTCCGGTCCGGAGACAAAACTCCTGAAAAAACCGCCTCTGCACCCGCGGCCGCGCCCTAAAATGCCTCCGCGTCGTAGATACGACGGCCCGGCCCCCTGAAATCAAACCAAGCTCTCCTCCCCCGGCGTTATCTTTACCTTGTTGTTCGCCGCCCAAGAACCCATCCTATGCTACGCTCCCTTACTACGCTTTGCCTGGCCCTGATTACGCTGTCCGTTTTCGGTCAGATGCCCTCCGACGATATTGTCCGGTACGGCAACGAGTGGATCGACTACGATAAAAACTATCTTCGCATCGCTACGGCCGAAGACGGGGTGTACCGCATCACGCCGGCCCAGCTGACCGCCGCCGGCTTTGCGGGTACGGACGACAACTGGGTGCTGTACCACGAGGGCAAGGTGGTCCCCATCGAGGTCACTACCGAAGGCATCACTTTTGCGGGCAGCCGCAACGACGGCGCAATGGACCGCTTCCTGTTTCCCGACCCCGCCAGTCTGCAGCTCAACGACCGCTTCAGTATGCATACCGATACCGCGGCGTATTACCTCACGCGGGGCGAGGATGGCCTGCGCTACACCGCGCCCGCCGTGACCGGCACCCCGCAGGAACGGACCAGCATCCTGCGAAAAGCTGAAAAGATCTACGGCGATTACCAGTCGAAAAGTTTTTTCCGTAGCGGCAGTTCCAGCATTTTTTATTCCCATTACGACGAGGCGGAGGGTTTCGGTTCCCGTAGCCCCAACGACCTGCTTTCCCGCAACGGCAACCGGGCCTCGGTGACCGAACTCGACTTGCCCGGCAGCAACGGCGGGGCGGCCACGCTTGACCTTCGTTTCGGTCTGGCGTTCGACGGTCACCTGGTAAAGGTCGAAGCGGACGGCACCGAGCTGACCACCGTCACCAGATCGAGGTGGAACGTTGTACAACTCAGCCTTCCCTTTACGCCGGCGGGCGCCACGACGACCATCAACGTGGAGGGCACGCGGGCAGATCGTGACAAACCCAATCTGGCCTGGCTCGAGGTCACGTACCCCGCGGAGCTTACGTACGACGACCGGATGACCGAGTTTACGGTACCGGCTTCGGCCCGGGCGACGCGGATCACGCTGACGGGTCTGGGCGCGGCCGCGGGTGCAAATACGGTTTTAAAGGGCTTTGCCCCCGTCGCCGGCACGATGTTCTCCGCTGAAATAGCCGCGAATGGTACGGCGACCATTGACCTGCCGGCAGCCACTACCGAGCTTACCTACTACCTCACCACGGGCAACGATCTCGGGGACGCGACCCTGAGCACCCGTTCCTTCACCACTACCCTGCCGACCAACGGCAACGTCAACTACCTGCTGCTCACCAGCCGCCGCCTGCACGGGCCGGCGGTGGAGGAACTGGCCGGTTACCGCCGCTCCTTCGCCGGGGGCGGATACAACGTCCTGGTCACCGACGTGGAAGACCTCTACGACGAATTCGGCTATGGCGTGAACCGCCACCCGATGGCACTGCGCAACTATCTGGCTGCCGCCCGCATTGCCGCGCCGGGGCTGCGGTACCTTTTTCTGGTGGGTAAGGGGCGGGAGTACGAAGACCTGCGCCGGCCCGGCCAGGTAGACTCGGCCCGCGCCACCTTTTTTATTCCCTCCTTCGGATACCCCGCATCCGACAATCTGCTCTCGGCCGATCTCGGTGAAGTGATCCCCAACCTCGCCACCGGTCGCCTGGCGGCGATCAATGAACAGGAGATTGCCATTTACGCCAAAAAGCTGCGCGACGTGGAAGAACAGATCAACACCGGCGACCAGACCATCTCGGACCGCGACTGGATGAAGCAGGTGATGCACCTGGGGGGGGGGACGACACCGGGGGAGCAGTCGAGCATCAAATCCCGGCTGACAACGATGGTCAACACCATCAGCGATTCCCGTATGGCGCCCAACGTGACCTCTTTTTTCAAGTCCAGTTCCGACCCCCTCGAAGACAGTCGGTCGGCAGCCATCTTCAACCGCATCAATGAAGGACTTTCGATCCTGTCGTTCATGGGGCACTCCAGTAGCCAGACGTTCGATTTCAGCATCGACGACCCGGCCAACTACCGCAACGCCGGCAAATACCCCTTTATGATCAGCCTGGGCTGCTACAGCGGTGATGCCTTTACCGAAGCCCGCAGCATCAGCGAGCGTTTTATTTTTCTGCGCGACAAGGGTGCCGTTGCCTTTGCCGCTTCCAAAGGCGTGGGGTTCATCTCCGCCCTCGGTAGCTGGGGAACCGAGCTGTACGGCAACCTGGGAGAAGAGGACTACGGGGAAGGAGTCGGGGTTGCTTTGCAGTCGACCATTGCCCACTTCGCCAACAGTTCCAACTTCACCCTCGGTATCCTGCTGGAGCAGTTTGCCCTGAGCGGCGACCCCGCCTACCGTTTGCATCCACGCCCGGGATCGGACGTGGTGATCGATCCGGCTTCGGTTTCATTCTCTCCGGACGTGGTGCCGGCGCAGGACCCTTTCTACAATATTCACCTGACCCTGCTGAACCTCGGCACCAAACCGGCTACCGACAGTCTCACTCTCCGTTTTCGCCAGGTGCTCCCGAACGGAGAAACGGTGGACCTGACCACCCACCGCGTGGCGACCCCGGACTATGCGAATGAGCTGGAACTCACCCTGCCCAATCCCGGCATCCAGGCCGTAGGGCAAAACAGGGTACTGGTCTCCGTTGACGTGAACGAGGAGGAGGCGGAACTGCCGGCCCCCGCCGCGGAACGCAACAACGAACTCATCAGCGGTGCCCGCCCCGGCGTACCGCTCACATTCATCGCCAATACGGCGCGGGTTGCCTATCCGCCCCGCTACGCCGTAGTCGGTGGTCAGGACCTGGAACTGATCGCCTCTACTACCGACGGGCTTGCCCCGGTGCGCAACTATACGGTGCAGGTGGCCAGTGACCGGGAATTTACGCGCCTTTTATCCGACGAAGTGATCAGCAGCCCGGGCGGCGTCATCAGACATCGACCCGCCTTTACGCCCCAGGACAGTACAACGTACTACTGGCGCATCAGCCCCGACCCCGCCACGACGGAAGGCGCCGGCTTCATCTGGAGCGAAAGCTCGATGACCTGGCTGGCCGGCCAGCCCGTGGAACAACTCGACTGGGCCCAGCAGGCTCCGGGACAAACTATCGACGGAGATTTTGTCAACATCGTCGGTGACACCACCACCTTCGGTTGGCGTTTCTCTAAAACGCTGACCGAATACACGATCTTTAATGCTTTACGGACGGGGGAGGACCGCAACATTCCCCGACTGGAGCGGGGTGGACAGCGGATCGGATCGCCATTCCCCTTCATTCGCCCCACCGGAATGCAGGTGTACGTAGTGGACAGTACCAGCGTTTTTGACATTCTTTTTAATCCGGGAGGATTGTACAACACCCCCATTCAGAGTGCCAAGGTCTGGATTTTTGATACCCGCCTCGAGAGTGGTCGGTCCGGGATGATGGATTTTATGCAAAACGGCATCGACCCCGGGAAATTCGTCTTTGTTTATTCCGTACAAACCCAAACTGATCGCGATTATTACAACGCTGACTGGGAACGGGATTCGGTCAATCTCGGTGGTTCCATTTTCAGCCTTCTGGAAGAAGAAGGAGCGTTGGAGGCACGGCGCATCGCTACCGTCGGTTCGGTACCTTACGTATTCGCCTATCAAAAGGGACTCGGCCCGCTGGCAGAAGTGATGGCCCGCAACCAGACCGACACCATCGTCATGCGGGCCAACTTGCGCACCAACTGGCCCGAAGGCACCTGGACATCCAGGACCGTCGGCCCCGCCATCGACTGGAACGATGTATCCACAAAAATATCCTCGCGCAACGTTGAGAGCGCCGACAGCGTGATCTTCCAACTGGTCGGGGTCGACCGGGCGGGCTCCGAAACCATCCTCAGAAGTCAACTCCTCAACCTGCCCGGGGAACTGGAAATGATCACCGACCTTCGCGAAGTGGATCAGACGGTCTACCCCTTCCTTAAAGTCAGGTACCTTTTTTACGACGAAGAACTACGTACGCCACCGACCGTCGATTACGTTTATTTCGACTACAAACGCACGGGAGACGTGGCCATCAACCCCCAGATATCCTATACCGGCCGGGACTCGATAGCACAAGGGCAGGATTTCAACCTGAACGTCGGCTACGAGAACATCACTCCCATCGGGATGGACAGTCTTTTAGTGCGCCTGGAAATGGTCAATAGCCGTAACGAGGAACTGGTATTCACCAAACGCGTACCTCCCCTTCCCGGACGGAATTCCGGCAACGTCGGCTTTTCCGTCCCCTCAACTAATTTTTCCTCAGACCTACGCTACCAGCTCGTTATTAATCCCGAACAGGACCAGCCGGAGGAAGTGGTGTTCAATAACTCTCTCAACGCCCGTCTCAAAGTCGGTCAGGACGTAATTGCGCCGCTCCTCACCGTCTTCTACGACGGCCGCCGCATCAACAATGGCGACCTCGTGAGTGGCAAACCGGAAATTCATATTCAACTGCGGGACGAGAACCGTAACCTTGCCCTCAACGACACTTCGGGTTATTTTTTCGAGTTATCTCACCCGTCTCCGGACGGCAACTACAACAATCGCCGCCGCGAACGCATCTCGTTCTCCGACAGCCGCATCGAGTTTTTGCCCGCCGTAGAGGGAGAAAATACCGCCGAGATATTCTTCCGTCCCGAACTTACCGAAAACGGACTGTACGGGCTTGAAATGATTGGCCGGGACCGTTCTGGAAACATTGCCGGCCGAGCTACGTACAAGCAGGATTTCGAGGTCATCAATGAGCAACTGGTCGCGAATGTGCTTACCTACCCCAATCCGTTCACGACGCAGACCCGTTTTGTTTATACGCTTACCGGAAACGAATTGCCCTCTACCTTCCGCATCCAGATCATGACCGTCTCCGGGCGCGTAGTACGCGACATCGATCTGCTCGCTCACGAAGACCTCCGCATCGGCACCCACCAGTCCAATTTTGCCTGGGACGGTACCGACGAGTACGGTGATATGCTGGCCAACGGCGTTTACCTCTACCGCGTCATCACCGGTGACGATAGCGGGTCGGCACTCGAGAAATACGATACGGGGACGGATCAGTTCTTTGCCCGGGAAATGGGGAAGGTAGTTATTTTGCGCTAGTGGAGAGATCTACCGGCCGTTCTTAATCATCAGAACTCATACCCCAGCAAAGCGATTTCTCGGGCAAACATTTTCGCCACCTCCTGCCGGGCCCAGGGGCTAAGCATTTCCCGGTAGCCCTTACGCTCCCGGAAACCGGACTTGGCCCGGTAACCCGGCATCTCCAGGGGCTGGTCCAGGCGTAGCCTTTCGGCGATCAGGGTAAGGCTGTCGTCCAGTTCTTCGAACTTGAATACGTCGTCGACTATCGGGCGGTTGCCGTAAGAATAAAGATCGTAGCTGCTCATGGGGTCCAACCCACCGGCCCGAATGAAGGCTTCTACGGTAGGATGATCCTGACAGGCTTCCTTCCAGTAATAGTAGGAAACCGCTTTATCGTAGGGGTTCCGATCGAAGGCGAACTTATAGTAGCTGTTCCAGACGGCTGGATCAACCCGGTCGCGGATGTATTTCGCCGGCCAGTGTTCTTTGAAGCGCGCGCGTTCCCGATTGAGCAGTAATTGGAGGTACTCCCGTTTCCAGTACTTTTTCAGGGGTAGATGATAATTTCTGGCCCGGCCACCGCCGAGTTGTTCGCGTACCTTCTCTTCCTCAGAACTAAGGGGCGTCAGAATATCGTCCGGGCCACAAATTGCGCTCAACATCAGTTCGAAAGAAGAACCTGCGGTTTTGCGGGTTTTGATGAAGATGAACTTATGCTTGTGGGAAATGATCATGATGATCCTTTTAAAGACGAAGGGAGGATGGAGGCCAGGAGCAAACGAACCCGCTCCACCATTCCGAAACCCAACACCGGATAAGCCAAAAGAAAGGCGGGCAACCGGGCCGCCTCAAAATCTTTTTTCCGGTATCCCCCGGGGAAGTAGCGGTAAAAATTTTCGGTAGCGGTGTCGACGTCAACCGTGGCCTGTTTGCGAATTACGCGCAGTAATGCCGTATTGATCAAGGTACGGTTTGCCGCAAAGTAATCCGGCCTGCTCACTTTCAGGTGGCTGATCATCCGATTGGTCAGCTCGAGCCGGCGGCGGGCCATTTCCACCCTGTTTGTATTGGTGATACGCGGACCGTCGTGATGGATATGAACAGCCCCGGGCACCAGGTCTTCCGCATAGCGTCTGCCCGCCTGTACCAAGCGAAAAAAAAGTTCGAAGTCGTTGCAATTGAGGTATTCCTCATTGAAGCCGCCGAGTTTGCGCAGTGCCCCGGTCCGGAACAGATTTGCGTTGAGGTGACCGAGGCCCGTGTAGGTCAGCAGGCCCCACCAGAGGTCGGTGGCGATGTCCGCGTCCGTCTCTTTCCCGTTCTGACTGCGCAAGCGGATGGTCCCCACGATCCAGTCCAGGTCCGGACGGACCAGTATCAGTTGCCGTTGCAGTTTTTCCGGCAAAAGAACGTCGTCGGCGTCGAGAAACTGCACCCACGGCGCGCGGGCGGAAGCCAGCCCCGCGTTGCGTGCCGCGGAGGCACCGGGGCGGGCTTCGGCTAATAGCCGCACTTGCCCCGGGAAGCGCAGCTCGTAGTCCCGGGCAATCCTCGCCGTTGCGTCGGAAGAGTTGTTATCGACAATGATCAGTTCATAGCAGCAACCTTCCTGCACGAGTACGGAGTCTACGGCACGGGCGAGGTAGGCTTCGGCATTGTAGGCGGGAATGACGACGGTTACTTCCGGGATATTCTCCATATCAGCGGCCTTTAATATAGCGGCGGAGTGCAACGGGCATGAAGTGGCGCGCACGCAGGCGCAGGCTTTCGACTCTGGAAAAGCCGAACGAAGGATATAGTTGAGCGAAGCGCGGCAAAATAGCCGCCTCCAGGTCCGTCCTTCTGATTCCCCCGGGAAAGTATTCTTTGACGAGTTCTTCCGCTTCTCCGAGATCAGCCGTAGCCACCCGACGAATAGCGTTGAGGAGAGCGGAGCGGAAGAAGGCAGCGTTGGCCTGGTAATACCCCGGCCGGTCGTCTTTCAGGTGCGCGATGACCTTCCCTTTGAGCCGTACGGAGCGTTGGCGGGAAATACTACCGCTCAGCTCAGACAATCGGTACCCGTCACGGTCATGATAGATCGCACCGGCCCGCTGGTCGTTGACGGTCACCGCACCCGTTTTTAGCAGGCGGAAGTATAAGTCCGTATCCACGCCATTCGGTAGATCTTCGTTCTGGCCGCCCGACCGGAGCAGGATCTCCCGGCGGATCAGATTGGCGTTGGTGTTGCCCAGCCCACCGTTATGAACGAGCCCCTTCCAGGGATCGGGATTTAGCTCGGATACCGTTTCGGTGCCGTCGATGGCCCGGCGGATAGACGCACCCACGACGCAGTCTGTCTTCGGAGTGGCGAGGGCAAGTTGGCGGGCGAGTTTTCCTGGCAGTAATTCGTCGTCAGCGTCGAGGAATTGCACCCATTCTCCCCGGGCGAGGCGCAGGCCGTGGTTGCGGGCGGCGGCGGAGCCCTGACGGGTTTCACGGGCAAGGGTCATCAGGGTAGGATGCTCGCGGGCAAGGGCTTCAAGCAGGGCGTAGGTACCGTCGGTGGAGTTGTTATCGACCAGGATCACCTCAAAAGTCACCCCGTCCTGCGCCAGAGCGGAAGCTACCGCACGGGGGAGCCAGGCTTCGGCATTGTAAGCGGGGATGATGACGGAAACTTGCACGAGGAGACAAAGGTAGGGGAACGCGGGCCTAAGTAGGCAAATACAATCATAGTAGCACTATCTTCGTCATTTACCGGGCCTGAACTCGTCACGATAGTTATGTCCGTCTACTTGGCATAGCCGTTTAAATAACGACCCGATTCGCAGCTTGATCTCGTGGCGCTGCTCGAATAACCTGAAAATCACCGGAGTGTTGGCTATGCCGGTCTTCAGCCTTCCCGATCAGCATCGAGCTGCCCGTGTTTCAATCAGGACAAACGGCGAAGGAAGTAATCCTTCTCTTTTAAAAACCTTCCTTGCACCCGCGATCGCGCATAAATAACATCCTGCGAGCTGCGGCGGAAATTGTAATTACTTCTGCAGTTTTCGTACGAACATCTGATGATCTAAAGAGTATCGCCCTGGCCCCGTGATCAGTAGGACCACCCCCGCCACAACGTACATCATCGGCAGCGCCATCTTTCCCCAGCCATCGTCGCCGTGGGTGATGAAGCCCGCCACCAGCATCGTGATGATGAACGGAATGCACGACAGGCGGGTGAAAAAACCGGCGGCAATGAGTAAGCCGCAAATGAACTCCCCGAAAGTTGCCAGCACCAGACTGAGGCCCATTCCGATTCCGAGCGGATCGGCAAAACCCATGTCCCCGTTGATGATCTTGATAAGCTTCGGGAGGCCGTGCATCAGGGCCATCTCGAGGCCGAACCACAGGCGGAGGACCAAAAGCCCCAGATCGATATTTCCGTTCGTCATTTTTTCCTCTTTACGTTACCACAAGGTAGCACCCAAAACGCAGAGATCAGCATCCCGGCACCTGGGCCTGAAAACTGATCTCTGCGCGTTGGCCCCTTGCAAAGGGACATAAAAATAGGCAGACGCACCGGTCGCTACAACCTCCTACCCTTGCTGCGTTTCCGCCCTGGGGGAGTTCAGAGGGAGCTGACCGTGCGCTGCCCAAGCGCGAAGGTAGTATGATAGTTTGATAGTAAGGTAGTCTGACGATGGTTTTCGGTTCCGCCCGAAGCTTTAAATCCCGATTAACACCGGCCAGACTCCCCTAACTGACTGAAAAACAAAGTTCTGTTTCCCACGGTGATTTAAAAATAATTTGCGCGGTAGCAGCGCTCACTTCCGGAGTACGGCAGCCACCGCCGAGCAATTGTCCTCACTCTCATATGACGATGACCGACCGCTACGTGATCAGGTTCATATTATCATCCCATTCCGCCAGCACGTCCCGTTTGCTTTGATCGACGTAGATGTCCTTGTATTTGGGGTCATACGCCAGGCCGTGCTTATCCAGTATTTCCTGGGGAACACCGTCCCATACGTTGGGGGCGTTGCCCTGGTAATCAACCGTTTTAAAGCCTTTTTTACTGGTGAAGTAGCCGGTCAGCGTCAGGAAGCGAAAGCGATCGAAGAAAGCGGCACCCGCTTCGAACTCCGTATCTTTGGCCTCTTCCGGCCAGGCGATGTCTTCCACGATCTCGATGCGTTCGTCGGCGTTGAGCTCGGCGAAGCGTCGATCGGCAAAGCGGCCGGCCGCTTCAACGTTCAACCAGGCCAGGCCACCGCGTAGCGGCCGCTGGTAGTAGTCGGGCTGATCGAGGGCCATGAACTCGAAAAAGTCGACGATGCCACAGTCGGTCGCTTTCGGTTCCGTATCCGTCCCCGGAGCGACGATGTCGGCCAGGATCGCGATGTCCTCCTTCTCGTCGTCGGTAAAGAAGGAGTCGTTGGCAATGAGCTGATCGTGCTTGATCTCGTGGGGAAGGCGTAAGCCGTAGCCCTTTGCGGCCGGTTGAATCTCGGCCGTTGGTTCCAGGGGCTTCTCGCAGGAGGTTGCGTTGCCGATCAGGGCGGCGCCGGCAGCACCGGTAAGGAGGTTTTTGAGGGATTCTCTGCGGTTCATGATTTTCAGTTGTCGGTTGTCAGTTGTCGGTTGTCCGTTTTCGGTTGTCGGTTGTCCGTTTTCGGTTGTCGGTTGTCCGTTTTCGGTTGTCGGTTTTCGGTTGTCGGTACGCATGGGTGACGACAACGGACAACGGACTAGATGTTCATTTTCTTTCGTTCCGAAATGATGTGTTCCGCGGCGCGCATCGCCAGGGCCATGATCGTCCAGGTCGGATTCTTGTCGGCCTGAGAGGTGAACACGGAAGC